>Ga0307516_10001835_pt1 | contig 29156 bp, 22 predicted proteins | sample 19_EM_MG_FD_203310 | JGI IMG/M metagenome (GOLD analysis project Ga0307516, IMG submission 203310) | Populus trichocarpa ectomycorrhiza microbial communities from riparian zone in the Pacific Northwest, United States - 19_EM | ecosystem: Host-associated > Plants > Roots > Unclassified | place... | reverse complement strand
ATCGTCTTCGCCCGGTTGTACAAGCGCTCCACCAAGGAAACCGCCTTCGTGCGCACCGGGCTGGGCGGCCAGAAGGTCATCATGGACGGCGGCGCCATCGTGCTGCCGGTGTTCCACGAGCGCGTGCTGGTGAACATGAACACGCTCAAGCTGGAGGTGGTGCGGCGTGAACGCGAAAGCCTCATCACGAAGGACCGCATGCGGGTGGACGTGACCGCGGCCTTCTTCGTGCGCGTGAAGCAGACCCAAGAGGCCGTCAGCATCGCAGCGCAAACCCTGGGCGCCCGCACCCTGAGCCCGGACGAGCTGAAGGCCCTGGTGGAAGACAAGTTCGTCGACTCGCTGCGTGCCACCGCGGCCACCATGACCATCCAGGAGCTGCAGGACAAGCGCCGCGATTTCGTGCAGGCGGTGCAGAACGCCGTGGCCGAAGACCTGGAGAAAAATGGCCTGGAGCTGGAGTCCGTCTCGCTGACCAGCCTGGACCAGACCGACAAGCAGTTCTTCAACCCCAACAACGCCTTCGACGCCGAAGGCCTGACGCGCCTGACCGAGCAGACCGAGGCACGGCGCAAGCAGCGCAACGACGTGGAGCAGGACACCGAGGTGCAGGTGCGCACCAAGAACCTGGAAGCCACGCGCCAGAAGCTCACTATCGAGAAGGACCAGGAATTCGCGTCCTTGTCGCAGAAGCGCGAGATCGAGAACACCCGGGCCGAACAGGCCGCGCTCATCGCCACCCAGCAGGCCGAGCGCAGCCGTGAGGCCGAGGCGGCCAAGATCGAGGCCGAGCGTCAGGTGAGCCAGAAGCGCATCGAGGCCGAGCGCGAGATCAAGGCCGCGGAGCTTGAGAAGAACCTGGTGATCCAGACGCGCGAGATCGAACTGGAGCGCAAGACCGAGGTGCAGCGCGCCGAGCAGCGCAAGCAGGTGGAGATCGCCCGCCAGGACACGCAGATCGCCATTGCCACCAAGTCGCGCGAGCAGTCCGAGGCCGACGCCACCGCCAACCTGGCCCGCGCCGAGGCGGTAAAGGCCGAGGAAGCCGTGAACACCGCGCGCCAGGTGGCCGTGGCCGAACGCGAAAAGAACATCCAGCTCATCGAGGCGTCGAAGGAGGCTGAGCAGAGTGCCATCGCCGTGAAGGTATCGGCTTCGGCCGAGAAAGAGGCCGCGCTGGACCGGGCCGAGGCCTTGACCATCGAGGCCCAGGCCCGCCAGGCCGCCGCGCTGGCCGAGGCCCAGGGCAAGCGGGCCATCAACGAAGCGCTCAACACCTTGTCGGCTGCGCAGATCGACCTGCAGGTGCGCACGCTGCTGCTGCAACAATTGCCGCGCATCCTGGAGCAGGCGGTGCGGCCGATGGAGAAGATCGACTCCATCCGCATCTTCCAGGTGAACGGCATGCCGGGCGCCCCTCAGGCCGCGGGCGGCGCGGCCGGCGCGGGGGCCACGTTTCCCGAGCAGGTGATGAACTCGGCGCTGCAGTACCAGATCGCCAAGCCCATCGTGGATGCGGTGATGAAGGATGCCGGGCTGTCGAACGAAGGCATCACCGGCATGGCGCAGGCCTTGTCGGGCATGCTGGAGCGGCCGGCGGCCACAACGGGCGAGTAAGCGGCAAAACCGCCTGGGCGGGCGGCGCCGATGGGAACGGCGCTTGCCGGCACCGTGGCATGAAGATGCACCGCCCGCTGCCGGCGGCCGGCCACGCCTGAAAGGCTGCGGGGCCGCCATGCCGCACGCCATCTGGAAGGGAGCCATCAGCTTTGGGCTGGTGCACATCCCCGTCACGCTGTACCCGGCCGCCACGGACACTGGCATCGACTTCGACTGGCTGGACAAGCGCTCCATGGACCCGGTAGGCTACAAGCGCATCAACAAGCGCACCGGCAAGGAAATCGCCAAAGAGCACATCGTGCGCGGCATCAAGGTCGACGACGGCAGCTACGTGCTGCTCAGCGACGACGAGATCAAGGCGGCCTACCCGCGCACCATGCAGACGCTGGAGATCGACTCCTTCACCCAGGCCGCCGACATCCCCTTCACGCTGCTCGAAAAGCCGTACTACCTGGAGCCGGTGGCCAAGGGCGAAAAGGTCTACACCCTGCTGCGCGAAGCCATGCTCCAGTCCGGAGTCATCGGCATTGCCCGGTTGGTGATGCACACCAAGGAATACCTGGGCGCCCTCATCCCCGCGGGGCCGGCCCTGATGCTCAACACGCTGCGCTGGGCCCGCCAGATCCGCCCATGGACGGACCTCAAGCTGCCGCCCGAGGGCCGCAAGATGCTGAAGGACAGCGAGCTGAAGATGGCCCGCCAACTGATTGCAGACATGACCGGCGACTGGCAACCCGACCGCCATGCCGACACCTTTACCGAGGCGGTCCAGGCGCTGGTGGCCCGGCGCGTGGCGGCGGGGCAGACCGAAGCCGTGGAGCCGATGGAAGAAGCCGCCCCCGGCCCCAGCAACGTGTTCGACCTGACTGAACTCCTGGCCAAGAGCCTGGGCCAGCGCAAGCCCGCCGCCAAAGCCGGGCCCGCCAAGAAGGCCGCACGCAAGAGGGCCTGACCCATGGCCGGTGCCCGCAGCCGCGCCGCGGCCCCCTCCCGCCCGGCAAGGCCGCTGCAGCATTACCACGAGCGGCGCGACTTCAGCAAGACGCCCGAACCGCGTGGGGAACCCGGCAAGCGAGGCGCGGCGTTGGCCTTCGTGATCCAGAAGCACCACGCCAAGCGGCTGCACTACGACTTCCGGCTGGAACTCGACGGCGTGATGCTGTCGTGGGCGGTGCCCAAGGGACCCAGCTACGACCCGGCCGTCAAGCGCATGGCGGTGCGCACCGAGGACCACCCGGTCAGCTACAACTCGTTCGAAGGCACCATCCCCCCGGGCCAGTACGGGGCCGGCACCGTGCTCGTGTGGGACCGCGGCACCTGGGAGCCTGTGGGCGACCCGCGCGCCGGCCTGGCGGCCGGCAAGCTGGCCTTTGCGCTGCATGGCGAAAAGATGCAAGGCCTGTGGGAGCTGGTGCGCATGGGCAAGCCGGGGCGGGAGCGCCAGGATCCCTGGCTGCTGTTCAAGAAGCACGACCCCTTCGAGCGCCCGCAGTCCGACTACGACGTGGTTTCCGCACGGCCGGACAGCGTGCTCCACCCCTCCCCCGCACCGGCTCGCCCGGAGGCCCTGCCCCAGCATCTGTCGCCACAGCTGGCCACGCTGGCCACCGGCGTGCCATCGCAAGGCGAATGGATCTACGAGGTCAAGTTCGACGGCTACCGCCTCATGGCGCGCATTGCCGATGGCCGGCCCGTGCTCTTCACCCGTGGGGGGCATGACTGGTCTGCCCGCATGCCCGGGCTGGTGGCGCAACTGGCCTTGCTGGGCCTGCAATCGGCGTGGCTGGACGGCGAGATCGTGATGATGGGGGCGGACGGCGTGCCGCGCTTCAATGCCCTGCAAAAAGCGTTCGACAGCCACCGCACCGGGGCGATCCAGTATTTCCTCTTCGACGCCCCGTTCCTGGACGGCCAGGACCTGCGCCAACGGCCCTTGCGAGAGCGCCGCGCGCGGCTCAAGGCCGTGCTCGATGCCGCCCAAGGCACGGACGCGCTGCGCTTCAGCGCCGGCTTCGAAGGCGACATGGCCACGGTCCTGCAGTCTGCCTGCAGCCTGAAGCTGGAAGGCGTCATCGCGAAGCGGGCCGATGCGCCCTATGAGTCACGCCGCACCGACACCTGGCGGAAGCTCAAGTGCCGCCAGCGGCAGGAGTTCGTGGTCGGCGGCTTCACCGACCGCAAGGGCAGCGCGGGTGCCGAGATCGGCAGCCTGCTGCTGGGCGTGCACGACGCGCAAGGGCGCCTGGTGCCGGTGGGCGGCGTGGGCACCGGCGGGTACGACGACATGCAAGCGCTGTGGACGCGCCTGCACAAGATCGAAATCGAGGACTCGCCCTTCGCGGCGGCCCCTCCCGGCAAGCCCGGCCAGAAAGGGCGCTGGACGCGCGGCCCGGCCGCCGCGGTGCACTGGGTCCAGCCCACGCTGGTGGCCGAGGTGGGCTTTGCGGAATGGACCCCCGATCACCAGATCCGGCATGCCTCGCTTGAGGGCCTGCGCAGCGACAAGCCGGCCCGCGCGGTGGTGCGCGAAGCCCCTGCCTTGCCGGCCGCAGCCTCACAGGCACCGGCTGCCCCGACACACGGTACCGGAGCCCGCATCATGTCCCAGGTGACTCATCCCGAACGCGTGATCGACCCCAGCACCGGCCTGACCAAGCTCGACCTGGTCCGGTACTACGAAAGCGTGGCGCCGTGGATGCTGCCGCACCTCAAGGGCAGGCCCTGCGGGCTGCTGCGCGGGCCGGCGGGCCTGGAGGGGCCGCTGTTCTTCCAGCGGCACCTGGACAAACTGCACATCCAGGGCATGAAGGAGCTGGACCCGTCGCTCTGGCCCGGGCATGCCCCGCTGCTCGAAGTCTCCAGCGCCCAGGTCCTCGTCGCCGCGGCGCAGATGAACGTGATGGAGTTCCACACCTGGAACGCCCGGGCCCACACCATCGAGAAGCCCGACCGCCTGGTGTTCGACCTGGACCCGGGCGAAGGCGTGGCCTGGCAGCAGGTCCGGGAGGGGGCGGAACTGACGCGCGCCCTGCTGCAGCAGCTCGAACTGCAGTGCTGGCTCAAGACCAGCGGCGGCAAGGGCCTGCACGTGGTGGTGCCGCTTGCCGCGCGGCACACCTGGCCCACGGTGATCGGCTTTTCAAAGGCCGTGGTGGCGCATCTGGCGCAGGTGATCCCGGACCGGTTCGTGGCCAAGCCGGGGCCGACCCACCGGGTGGGCAAGATCTTCGTCGACTACCTGCGCAACCACCGCGGTGCCACCACCGTGGCGGCCTACTCGGCCCGGGCCCGGCCGGGCCTGGGGGTTTCCATGCCCGTGGCCTGGGACGACCTGCACGGCCTGGCCTCCGGCGCGCACTGGACCATTGCGGACGCGCGCGACCACCTGTCGTTCCGCCAGGTCGACCCGTGGGAAAGCTACTGGGCCTGCAAGCAGACGCTGACCCGGGCCCAGCGGAAGCTGGGGGTGGCCCCGGTTCAGTCGTCGGCCCAGGTGTAGTTGGGAATCGAGCTGATGGGCGAGCCCACCTGGATGGTGATTTCCCGGTGCGAGGTCAATTCGATCTCCCCTGGGTCACCGGTGTAGCGCGTCACCTCGGCCCCGTCGGCGATGTAGATCACCACCGGCAGGCCGGTCAGCCCACCCACATTGGTGGTGGACAAGGGCTGGCCCCAGATCGCGAAGAACTGCCCGAGCGTGAAGCGCATGGGCGCTGGGGATTCGACGTGGAGCTTGCCGGTGGCATCGTGCGTGTGCAGCGGATACGCGCACTCGCTGCGGGTCGCGGTGGCCGGCACGATGCCGGCGTGTGTGGGGATCTGCAGCATCGTGCCATTGAGGAAGATGCTCAGGTGCGCATGCACGTGGTAGTCGGTGGCCATCAGCCCGCATTCCAGGCCCGCCACCGCAGCGCCCTGGCCGCCGCTTGCGCTGTTGCCCTCCGGCCATTGCGCGGTGCCGATGGTCCCGCCATCCTGCAAGGCCACCGAGGCGGCCCGCGAGGGAAGCGTGGGTGCGGCGGCGTCGTCACCGCCACCACCGCACCCGGCGAGCGCCAAGCCGCACAGCATGGCGGCACGGGCCATGCCGATGCCCGGCGTGGCCGGGCAGAAGGAGTCATCGTTCATGGAGAGCTGCGTGGGCCAGAGTGGAAGATGCGGGCAGCAGGCAAGGCGTGTACCCGCGCATGCACCCCTGGCCCACCCAGCGGCCCCTCCCGCAGCCTCTCAGCCCGCCAGCTTGAAGCTCCCGATCGCAACCGACAGCCTGCCCGCCTGGTCCTTGAGGCTCATGGTGGCCGCGCTGGACTGCTCCACCAGCGCCGAGTTCTGCTGCGTCATCTGGTCCAGGTGGCTGATGGCCTGGTTGATCTGGCCCAGGCCCTGGCTCTGCTCGTTCACGGCCGTGCTGATCTCGCCGATGATGTCGGTCACGCGCTTCACCGAGGCCACGATCTCCCGCATCGTCTCGCCGGCGTCGTGCACCAGCCGGGCCCCCAACTCGACCTCGCCGACGCTGTCGCCGATCAGGCTCTTGATCTCCTTGGCCGCCTGGGCCGAGCGCTGAGCCAGGCCGCGCACCTCGCTGGCCACCACGGCAAAGCCGCGGCCCTCTTCGCCGGCACGCGCCGCCTCCACGGCCGCATTCAGCGCCAGGATATTGGTCTGGAAGGCAATGCCGTCGATCACGCCGATGATGTCGGCAATCTTCTTCGACGAACCGGCAATCTTGTCCATCGAGGCCACCACCTGGGTCACCACCTCGCCGCCCTTGGAGGCCACGCCGGATGCCGACACCGCCAGCCGGCTGGCCTGCTGCGCAGACTCGGCACTGTGGCGCACGGTGGTCGTCAGTTCCACCATGCTCGACGCGGTCTGCTGCAGGCTGGCAGCGGCCTGCTCGGTGCGCGAGGAGAGGTCCTGGTTGCCCGCGGCGATTTCGCTGCTCGACAGGGCGATGGAGTTCCCGGCGTCGCGCACGGTCACCACCAGTTCCGCCAGTTGTGTCTGCATGGAGCCGAGGTCAGCCACCAGCGACTGCACCTCGTCGCCCCCGGTGTGCGCGGCCACGGGTGAAGTCAGGTCGGCTGCCGCCACGCGCCCGGCCAGGCGCGTGGCCTCGCCCAGGGGATCGACGATGGAGCGCGACAAGGACCAGGCGCACCAGATCGCCAGCGCGGTGCCCAGGGCCATGCCGGTAGCCAACATCACGATGCCTTCATGCTCGCTCGCCGCCGCGGCCACGCGCGAGGCACTCACACGGTCGCTCTGGTAGGCGGCCAGTTCCTCCACCGCCTGTGCATAGGCCTCGGCGGCGGGGCGCAGCCGCGTCTGGACGTCGCTGCCGGCCACCTTGCCCCCCGCCGCCTTTTGCTTGACCAGTTCGTCGCGCACGCTGCGGAAGGCACCGCCGGCCGCATCGATCTTGGCAAACAGTTCCTTGGTCTTGTCGGTGTCGGCCAGTTTCTCCAGCGTCTTGCGTACCACTTCCGAGCGGGCCGAGGTGAGCTTGCGGTCGGCATTGATGCGCGCGGCAAATGCCTCATCGTCGATCTGCAGCAAGGTTTCGGCGCGGGTGGAACTCAACACCACGATGGCTTGCAGTTCCCGTGCAAGCAACGCACGCTGCGAGGAGGCACCGCCCAGGTCGTCGGCGAGATCCTGCAGCTGATCGAGCCGCCAGATGCCGATGGCGGCGGCCACCGTCGTCACCAGCAGCACCAGCCCGAATGCCAGCGCGAGCCGGGGTGCGAGGCGCATGCGCGAAAAGATCGATTTCATGGCGGGTGTCGTCCCTGTGCGTGATGGGTTCGCGGCCCGGGTGGGCCCGTGACGTGAAGGGGGTATGGCGGCTTATCGGCAGATCTGCGACGAGCTTTACCCGCGGGGCCTATTCACACACCGCACACGCCGGACCAACCCTGGGCCACGAAGCCGGGGTTCACGAAGCCCGGCTTGCCGTAGGCCAGCACCGCGCCCTCCAGGGTGCGGACTTGCCCTCCGGCGGCCCACAGCACGGCGTGCCCAGCGGCGGTGTCCCACTCCATCGTGCGGCCCAGCCGCGGGTACAGGTCGGCCTCCCCGGCCGCCACCAGGCCGAACTTGAGCGAGGACCCTGCGCAGGCCAGGGACAGCAGCGGGCGGCCGGCCAGGAAGCCCGCCAGGAGATGCGCATCGCCATGCGAACGGCTGGCCACCATCCGCAGGCCTTGCGATGCCGGCGGTTGGCACCGGATGGGCCGCTGGCTGCCGCCGTCATCCAGCCAGGCGCCCTGCCCCTGCGCACCGGCAAACAGCCGGTCCAGCGCTGGCGCATGGACCACACCCAGCACCGGTTCCGTCCGCACGATCAGTGCGATGTTGATGGTGAACTCGCCGTTGTGGGCGATGAACTCGCGGGTCCCATCCAGCGGATCCACCAGCCAGAAGCTCCCGGCCCGCTGCGCGTCGGTCAGCTGGCCCACGCATTCCTCCGTGACCACCGGGATGTCCGGCGTGAGGCGAAGCAAGGCGGCGCGCAGCAAGGCATCGGCCGCCTCGTCTGCCGTGGTCAGCGGCGTGCCGTCGGGCTTTTGGCACACCGCGCAGGCCGGGTCGGCGTAGTGGCGAAGAACCACCTCGCCGGCCTGGCGCGCCATGGCGGCCACCGCCGCCAGCAGGTGGCCCGCCCCTTCAGCGCTTTGCCCATCCCATTGCCGCCCGGCCATGACCCATCCCTCGACACTGAACGCGTTCGCCATCATGCGCGAAAGCGCCTTGGCCGGGCAGGTTTACGATGCGGCAAGAGCTGGAAGCAGCGAGGACAAGGAACGATGGCACCGATCACGCATTGGATTCGTTTCTCAGCCGCATGCGTGGTGGCTGCGTGGGGCCCACCCGCCAGCGCCGCGGACGAAGAGCGCATGAACCACGGCCATGACCCGTTCTTCCAGGTGTCGCATGCCATTGCCTCATGCCCACCACCGCGCGGGCCGCTGCAAACGCAGGCCGAATGGCGGGCCGAGGCGCATGGCCGCATCGAGCGCGGCACCAGTTGCTGGATGGAGGGCCGCTGCCGCATGCACAACGCCTACCGCTACGACGCGGAGATCGCCGAGAGCGTGCAGCGCCGGCTCGCCAGCCTGGCACTGCGGCTGCCTTGGGAGCAGCAAACCAGCCTCTGGTTCACCCTGCAACGGCGCATCATCTACGTGCAGGGTTGCGTGGCGCCGGGCTTCGACCGGCCGCTGTTCCTGCGCGAACTGGAGAAGACCGCCGACGTGGAGAGCGTGGTGGACCAGGCCTTCATCAGTGATGGGGCCCAGGCCCCGCCCTACCCCGTGGCGGTGAGCGGCGAGAAAGAGGCCCCGCCGTCATCCGCCCCGGAGCTGGCGCCTCAGCGGTAGGCCTTCCAGCGCACCCGGCTGCTCGTGAGCGTGGAGGGCATCTGCAGCAAGGTGGCCGCATTGAGGTTGCTCACCAAGGCCTGATGCTCGACCTGCACGTCATCGATCTGCCAGTTGTGCCAGCTTACCCAGTAGGCCACCGCGGGGTAGTTCTGCAGCAGGCGCTGGCTGTAAAGCAGGGTGTCGAAGCTGCCGCCCAGGCTGGTGGCGCCGCCCAGCGTGGGGCCGTATTCGCCCATGGCCACCGGCTTGCCGAAAGCGCGGTAGGTTTCGTAGTCGGCAATGTCCAGGCTGTCGCCATAGGCGGTGCCCGCGACCACGTCCACGTAGGCACTGCCGGGGTAGGTGGCGCCCACGGGATGGATGCCGCCCGCCTCAAAGGCATTGGCCGGCCCCCTGTTGGGCGAATACACCCACAGCAGGTTGTGCAAGCCCTTGTCCACCGTGAAGTAGCGGTGCATGTCGCGCCACAGCTCGATGTAGGGCGTGGCGTCGGTGGGCGAGGTGGAGATGCCCCACCAGAACCAGCTGCCATTCATCTCCTGCATGGGCCGCCACAGCACCACCACGCCGGCCTGCTGCAGCTCTTGCAAGGCCGCGGCAATGCGGTCCAGCTTGCGGCGCCACACCACGTTCACGGCCGTGCCCGGCTGCAGCAGTTGGCGCAGGTCCACGCCCGTCATGTCCTTGCCCTGGGTGCGGGTGTCGGTCCACGTGCCCGGATGGTTGGCAATGTCGCTCTCGTCATTGAGCCAGGGGCTGTGCGGCGACCAGTTCAAGGTCACCAGCCCGCCGCTGTTCCAGTGCGCGATGAGCACGCGATTGGCCTCGCTGAGCTGGGCGGGCGTGAAGATGTGATCGTGTTCGTAGTCCAGGCCCACCAGGCCGGGGGTCTGGCCGCTTTGCTGCTGCAAGGGGCCCAGCAGCGAGGCATAGCCCACCAGGAGGGCACCGGCGGGCAGCGCGATGTCATGGCCGTGGCCGGTGTTCTGCCCGGCAATCACGCCGGCTTCCTTGTCGCTGCTGAGCGCGGCCAGGTACTTGTGGACCGCGTGCGTGTCGGCGGTGGCCGCCGAGTCCGAGGTCGTTGCCGCTGTGACTGGGGCTGAAACCGGCGGCGGGGTGCTGCTGCCGCTGCCGCCTCCACCGCTGCCGCACCCTGCGAATAAAAGCAGCGCGATGAGCGCAGCCAGCCTTCGGCGCTTGTCTGTGAACATGGTGCCCCCTCCTTGATGCGGGCGTTCTTCGTGATGCGAAGCCAAGGCGCTGGCGCGCCGCGTCAACTCGGTGCGGATTGAAGCATGGAGAGGGTGCAATGCAGAGGGGTGGTCTTACTGAATCCGGCGTTGCGAAACCTATTTGTGCTGAAGCCCCGCACGGTGTAGGTAACACGCGACGCGGGGTTACCTACGCGGCGCCGGGCCGCCCCAAGGCGGCTGAGTACCCGCTCGGCGGGTGGTATCGGTACGCCGATGCCGGGTGCCCACATCTCACTCGGCCGTCAATCGCGCCTGCTGCACCACGCGCTTCCACTTCTCCACTTCGGCCTGCACCAGCGCCTTCAGTTGCTCCGGCGTGCTGGTCTCCACATCGGCGCCGTGTGCCTCCACGCGCTGGATGATCTCCGGCTCCGACAGCACCTGGTTCAGCGCCTTGTTGAGGCCAGTGTGCCGGCCGCGCCAGCGAACTCGCCCACCAGCACGCGTGGGCGCAGTTGCGCCAGGCGCTCACGGTGCCGCTCGATGGCCGAGAGCAACCCCGCCATCTTGTAGCCGAAGGTCACGGGAATGGCCTGCTGCAGGTTGCTGCGGCCGATCATGGGCGTGTCGCGGTGCTTGCGCGCCAGGTCGGCCAGGGCCTTGGAGATGCCGGTGAGTTCGGCCTCCACCAGCACCAGCGCCTCTCGGATCTGCAGCACCGTGGCGGTGTCAGTGATGTCCTGCGTGGTGGCGCCCCAGTGGCAATACTCGCCCAGCTTGTCGCGGCACAGCGCGTTGAGCTGCGACACCACGCCCAGGATGGGATAGCCGATGCGCTCGGTCTGCTGGCGCAGCTTGACCATGTCGATCTGCTCCAGCTTGCAATGGCTGACGATCTCGTCGGCCGCCTCCTGCGGGATCACGCCCAGCCGCCCCTGCACGCGCGCCAGCGCCGCCTCGATGTCCATGTACTTGCGGGTGCGGTTCTCGTCCGACCAGACCTGCCGCATCGCGTCGCTGGAGAAGATGCCCTGGAAGATGGCGGAATCGATGATCGTGGAAGGCATGGGAGGGTCCTCGGGTGAGTAAAAAGGAGGTCAGCGCCGCTCGCGCGCCAGCAGCGCCTGGGCGCGCAGCAGCACCGGCTTGTCGACCATGCGGCCGTCCACTTGGGCGGCGCCGCCATGGCCGGCCGCTGCCACCACGCGGTGGGCCCAGGCCAGCTCGGTGGCGCCAGGCCGCAAGGCGCGGTGGATGGGCTCCACCTGGCGCGGATGGATGCACAGCTTGGCATCAAAGCCGTGCACCCGAGCCCGCGCCAGGTCGGCCAGCAGCCGCGGCTCGTCGTCGATGGCGGCGGTGACGCCGGCCACCGGCGCGGGCAGGCCGGCGGCACGCGAGGCCAGGGCAATGCGGCTGGCGGCGTGGTCCAGGCCGGCCGGGTCGTCAGACAAACCCAGGTCCAGCGCAAAGTCGATGGTGCCGAAGACCAGCCGGCTCACGCCTTCGGCCTCGGCAATGGCCTCGGCCTTGAGCACGCCGCGGGCCGTCTCGATCAAAGCCAGTACGCTCACACCGGGGCAGGCGCCGCGCACCTGAGACACGGCCTCGGGATGCTCGGCCTTGGGCAGCATCACCGTCACCACGCCGGCACGGCTCAGCATCTCCACATCGGCCGCGAACCAGGGCGTGGACACGTCGTTGATGCGCACGATCAAACGATCGCGCTCAAGGGCGCCGGCCGGGGCCAGTCGCTGCGCCACCAGGGCGCGGGCAGCCGGCTTGTCCTCCGGCGCCACGGCGTCCTCCAGGTCCAGCACCACCGCGTCGGCGGCGGAGTCCAGCGCCTTGTCAAAACGATCGGCCCGGTGCCCGGGGACGAACAGGTAGGTGCGGGGCGGCGGGGCCATGGTCAGATGGCCTCCGCACTGCGCAACTCGCCGATGGCCGCGGCCGACACGCCCAGTTCACGCAGGATCGCCTCGGTGTGCTCGCCGAGCGCCGGCACCGGGTCCATGCGCGGGCCCTCGTCCCAGGTACCTGGCGGCAGCAGCGCGGGCAAGGGCCCAGCTGGCGAGTCCACCTGGCGCCAGCGGCCGCGCGCGGCAAGCTGCGGGTGCTGCCATAGCTCATGCATGGTGTTCACCTGCGCATTGGCAATCTGCGCCTCGTCCAGCCGGGCCAGCACCTCGGCCGCGCTCAGGGCCGAGAACGCTTCCACGATGAGCGCCCGCAAGGCGGTGCGTTCGGCGCTGCGCCTGGCATTGCCGGCAAAGCGCGGGTCCTTGGCCAGTGCAGGCTGGCGCAGCACCTGGGTGCAGAAGGCCTCCCATTCACGCTCGTTCTGCAGGCCCAGCATCACGGTCTTGCCGTCGCCGGTGGGGAACGGCCCATAGGGGTAGATGGTGGCGTGGCTGGCCCCCGTGCGCGGCGGCGGCTCGGCGCCCTCGAAGGCGTAGTACATGGGGTAGCTCATCCACTCGCCCAGCGCCTCCAGCATGGAGATCTCGATGTGCTGGCCGCGGTGGGTCTGCCCGCGCTGCAGCAGCGCCGCGGCCTCGGGATGCTTCACGTCCAGCGTGAGGCTTTCCTTGGAGCGGTTGGCCCATACGAAATGCGAGGCCAGGCCCCGCACTCGCGCGTCGTAGCCGCGGGCGAAGTCGCCCACGCCGGGCCGCTCGATCTTGATCACGCGCGCGCCCAGGTCGGCGAGCTGGCGGGTGGCGAAGGGGGCCGCGATCGCGTGTTCCAGCGTCACGACGGTGAGTCCCTTGAGCGGTTGCATGGTGGGCGTCCTCTCAGCGCAAGGTGGCGGTGGCGTCCATGGTCAGCCAGCCTTCGTGGTCGCTGGCCCATAGGCGGACGGTCTTGCCATCGGCCGAGGGCGTGCCGTGGACATGGAACGGGTGCAGGTCAAAGGTGGGACGCACGGCCTTGAAGCTGAAGCCCGCCACCTGCACATCGCGGTGCTGGCGGCGCAGCAGATCCAGCAGCAAGGTAGCGATCAGCGGGCCATGCACGATCAGGCCCGGGTAGCCCTCCACCTCGGTGACGTAGCGGCGGTCGTAGTGGATGCGGTGGCCGTTGAAGGTAAGCGCGGAATAGCGGAACAGCAGCACGTCGTCCGGCACGACCCGGCGGGTCCAGGCGGCGTCGCTCGCTGCGGCCTGCGGTGGCGGCACCGGGTCGTCAGGCCCTTGCGCCTCGCGGTACACGATGTCATGCCATTCCATCAGGGCCGGCTGCGCGGCGCCATTGCAGCGCAGATCATGGCGCACCTTCACGAACACCAGCGCGCCGCTGCGGCCCCGCTTGCTGGTCACGTCCGCGATGGTGGAGGTGCGCTCGATGGCATCGCCCACACGCACCGGCGCATGGAACTCGAACTGGCTGCCGGCCCACATGCGCCGCGGCAGCGGCACCGGCGGCAGGAACCCTCCGCGGCGCGCGTGCCCGTCGGGCCCGATGTCGGACTGGCGGTGCATGGGCAGGAAATACAGCCAGTGCCACAACGGCGGCAGCGGCGTGCCGGGCGGCACCGGCGCGGCCGGGTGGTCCAGCGTGGCGGTCAGGGCGGCCACGGGGGCGGCGGTGACCTGGTCGCGCACCGTCTCGCTGCGGCCGATCCAGGCCTTGAGGTCGGTGTCCGGGGGGGTCATGAGTGTCTCCATGGCTTGTGGTTGTGGTGGCATGCCGCAGCGATGCGTCGCAGTGTGGCCGGGCCGCGAGTGCGCGGCAATTGCAAGATTCGGAAGGATTGATGCAACGGGCACATAGGCCGCTCAGCGCTCAAGCACCACACTGCGCCAGTTGCCGGATGGCGGCTTCGTCCAGGCGCACGAGCCGGGCTTTCTCCGACACGCTGGCACCGATGCGGCGGTAGAACGCGATGCCACGCGGGTTGACGGCCGAAACGTGCCAGTCGACGCGGCAACAGCCACCACGCATCGCCACGCCGCAAAGCTGCTCCATAAGCGCCTGGCCGATGCCCTGCCCCCGAGCGGCTTCTTCGACGTACAAGTCATCCAGCCACAAGCCCGGCTTGACGATGAAGCTGGAGAAGATGGCGTAGTACGTTGCCATCCCGACCAACCGGCCCTCCACCTCGGCGACCAAGGCGTGTGCCAGCGGCGTGGGGCGGAACAGCGCATCGCGCAAGGACTCGACCGTCGCGCGCAGGGTGTCGGGGCTGCCGTCGAACGCGGCTTTGGCCTTCAGCAAGGCAAGCAGGCCCGGCAGGTCGCTGGGGTCGACAGGGCGGATGTTCGTGGGGGTCATGGAGGTGTGCTGGAGTCAAAAACAATAAGTGGCGAACCAGGCGGAACAAGACGCCACACCCAGCCTGCGGCAGGCTACCGCGGCCTCTATCATGCCCAGCCTTGCTTCTCTCACAAACCCCTGATGTCCTTGATCCGCCGCCAGGCCCTTCTCCGGGTCGCCCTGTCTGCCTCGGCCCTACTGGCCCGGTCTGCGCCGGCCACCGCACAAGACAACACGCCCCCCGCGCCGGCCCCTGCCCTGCCCGTTGCGGCCTTTGCCCGGCTGCCGATGATCTCGGACATGACCTTGTCGCCCGACGGCCGCCGCATCGCCGCGCTGCTGAACGAGGACGACACCACCGTGCTGGTGACCCGGGTCGTGGACGGCACGGTGCTCAGCACCGTGCTGCGCACCGACAACCAGCGCTTCCACTTCAGCTGGGTGCAATGGGTCAACAACGAGCGCCTGCTGGCCAGCGTGCGCTTTGCGGACCGACGTGATTTCGTCGGTACCGTGGAGACCCGCCTGCTCTCCGTGCGGGCAGACGGCAGCGGCCTCCTCAATCTGGTGGAAACCTCGCCGCTGGACCGCCGCGACGGACCCCAGCAGTTCCAGGACCGCGTGGTCGACTGGCTGCCCGAGGACGGCCAGCATGTGCTGCTGCAATTGACCGAAGGCAACTCGCTGGTGCCCTCGGTCTTCAAGGTCAATGTGGAGACCGGCCGGCGCCAGCGCGTGCTGGCCCCCATGCGCCACGTGCGCACCTGGCTCACCGACGCCAACCACCGGGTGCGCATCGGCGTCCGCTCCCAGGAAGGCGAGTACGAGATCCTGGCCTGTGACCCGGACGGCACGAACTGGCGCACGCTGTGGGCGTTCCAGGGGCTGGACCGCACGGCCCAGTGGCCGCTCGGCTTCGGCAAGAACCCGCAGGAGCTGTTCGTGCGGGCCGATCATGAAGGCCGCAATGCCGTCTTCTCGGTGGACCTGGCCAGCGCCGACCTGGCGCGCACGTTGCGGCTGGCCCACCCGAGGTTCGACCTGGACGGCGCGCTGATTCGCTCCCCGGTCAGCGGCGAGGTGGTGGGTCTGCGCACCAGCGCGCTCGAGGGCACGGGCGAGACGCGGGCCGAGCTGTGGGAGCCGCAATTGCGCGCGCTGGCACGCAGCGTCGACCAAGGCTTGCCCGGCCGCCGCAACCGCCTGCTGGGGTTCAGCCGCGACGAAAAGATCTACCTGCTCCACTCCAGCGGCAACGGCATCCCCGGCCAGTACTACCTGGGCCACCGCGACACAGGTGAGGTGGCGCTGCTGGCCGATCAGTACCCGCAGCTCGACCCCGGCCGGCTGTCCGGCAAGCAGGTGGTGCAGATCCGGGCCCGTGACGGCCTGGACTTGATGGCCTTCCTGTCACGCCCACGCGGCATCACGGACCAGCCCTTGCCGCTGGTGCTGCTGCCGCACGGCGGCCCGCAAGGCCGCGACAATGCCGACTTCGACTCGTGGACCGAGTTCCTGGCCAGCCGCGGCTATGCGGTGCTGCAGGTCAACTTCCGCGGCTCCAGCGGCTACGGCCACGACTTCAAGACCGCGGGCCTGCGGCGCTGGGGCCTGGAGATGCAGGACGACCTGAGCGATGCGGTGCAATGGGCCGTGAAAGAAGGCGTGGCGGACCCAGCGCGCGTGGGCATCGTCGGGGCCAGCTACGGCGGCTATGCGGCGTTGATGGGCGTGGTCAAGACGCCGGGGCTGTTCCGCTGCGCCGTGAGCTTTGCGGGGGTGAGCGACTTGATCGACCTGATCCAGCACAAGAGCGACTACGTCGGCGGTGCCGCCGCAGCGCAGGCCGGGATCGGCCGTGCCTGGGGCGACCGCGAGCAACTGCGCGCCACCTCGCCGGCGCTGCATGCCGAGCGCATCGAGGTGCCGGTGCTGCTGGTGCACGGCACGGCCGACCGCTCGGTGCCGGTGGACCAGAGCCGCGACATGGCCCGCGCACTGCGCCGGGCCGGCAAGCCGCACCGGTACATCGAGCAGGAAGACGGCGACCACCACCTCAGCCGCTACAGCCACCGGCTGGAGTTCTTCCTGGCGATGGAGGGGTTCCTGGCGCAGCACCTGGCGGTGGCACCGCGCTGAACCACCACCAGGCCCACCACCAGGCGCGTGGCCCAACAAGGCAAGCCCGGGCCACCTCGCCGGAGAAGGGTCAAGCCCCGCGCACCATCGCCAGCACCCGGCCGGCGTCCAGCGTGCGGGCGCGCTCCTGGATGGCCGGCAGGTAGCGGCCCTGCAGGCCTTGCGCCTCTTGCGTCATGCGCGCATAGGCCTCCTTGAGCACCTGCGCCGACAACACCCGGCCGCCGGCGTAGTAGCGCTTGGCCACGTGGCCCAGGGCATAGGTGGCAGCAAAGCTCATGCCCGAGCTCACCGCCTGGTTGCCCAGGCCCCCCAGCAGGGCCCCGCCCAGACGCCCCAGCAACCCGCCCAGCAGCTTGCGGCCGGCCTGCTCCAGGTACTGCGACGTGAGCCCCACCCCCGCGGTGGCGAGGAAGTCCTTCACGTGGCCGCTGTCCAGTTCGTACCCGTGCGCCTTGCCGATGCGGTAGACCAGTTTCATCTGCAGCGGAATGATCGCCATGGTGGACAGCGTCTCGGGCAGCAACTCCAGCGCGCCGTTCATGATGGCGGCGTTCAGGATCGCCGCGTCCAGCTCGGCCGGGTCGGCCACCGCAGGCGCCACGGCCGGCTTGGTGGGGTCGCTGGACAAAGGCACCGCGGCCAGTTCCTCGGCCTGCCGGGAAAACTGCGCGGCCGAGGCGGCGTTCAGGTCCAGGGCGCCGCTCAGTTCAACCAGGAAGGCGCGTTCGGCCGCCGACTGCGCGCCATCGGCATCGCACACGCAGGCCGCCATCTCGTAGGCGAGCTGTTTCGATTCATCGCTTACCAGTGCGGGCACTGCGGTGGCCAGTGTCACACGCTTCATCAGCACGTCTTGGTAGAGCGTGGGCAGGTGCACGGCGTCAGCCTGCGATAGCCCTTCGGCAATGCGCTTGATCTCGGCGCGCTCGCGCTCGTGCTTGTCGCCATCGGCAAAGGCAGCCAGCAGGCTCACGGTCAAGATGGCCTGGGTTTCGGAAGCAGTCATGCGTGGGGTCCTCGCTGAATGGTTGGCGGGGATGTGCAAATCATGCGGCGCGCGGCGGCCCGGTCTGGTAGCGGCCCACCAGCAGGTGCACGCCACCGGCCATCGCGAGCATGAGGAAGAAGCCCAGGCCCCACAGCGTCCAGACCAGCGGTATCAGCCAGCCCACCGCAGCGCCGAACCAGGGCAGGGTCTCGGCCAGCAGCTTCAGTGCCCAGGCCACGCCGTCCTGCAAGGCATAGACCCAGCCGGGCTCCCCCAGCCACGCTGCCACCCAGGGCGGCAGCGGCCATTCGGCAACGGCCCGGCCCACGTCCGTGGCCCCACCAGAGGCCAGCCCCTGGGCCGTCCACTGGACCAGCTCCGCGGCCAGCCAGGCCCCACCGGTCCAGAACGCCGCCATCAACGTGAACATCACCCACACGGCAACCCTCATGCCAACCTCCTCAGTCCAATGTGTCGGAAACAGGATGGAGCGTAGAACATCGCGATGGTTCCCAAGATGGCCGCCAAGAAGTGGCCGGCTTCATCCTGCGGGTTTGTCGTCGGCGACAGTCCGCCCAGCCCGCCGCCGCTGCACTTGCTCGATCCATGGGTGCGCATGAAAGTGGGCCAGCAGCCGTTCCTTCTGCCGCACGGTCAGCAGAGAGGCCTCGATCATGCCCGGCCAGGTGTCGAGCGCCGCACGCACGCAGGCCCGCAGCATGCCGGAGGCCGGCTTTTCAGCCAGGCCCAGGCGGGCGCAGAACTCGCGCAGCACCGGCGGTGTCAGTCGCGGCTTGACCCCGCCGGCCTCATCCGGCTCGGGCAACAGGCGCAGGCCGTGGCCGGTGATCTTGCCGTACGCCGCATACGCCACGATGTCATAGGCGGGAGCCAGTTCCGGTGTGACCCCATCCGGGTAGCGCAGCCCGATGTTCTTGAGGTGCATGTCGGGGTTGCCCAGCAGCTCGTTCACGGCCACGCGCCGCAGCAGTTCGTGCACGGCCGGCTCGCCCAGCGAGGGCAGGCTCATCAGGGCCCCCGCCACGTTCAGGTAGCTGGCGCCCTGGTACTTGTCTTCGGGCATCACCCCCAGCACCTGGGCAAAGTCCTCGCAATGCACGCGCAGCCCCGGCGCCCGGTCGTAGCGCACCACGGCCAGGAAGTGGGCCTCGGCCTCGGCATCACCCAGGTCATAGCCGTGTTCCACGGCCAGGCTGGACAAGGGCTCCAGCGTGGCGCGGCAGGCCCGCACGCCAGCGGCCGCGGCCAGCCGCAAGGACAGGTCTTCCACCTCCGGCAGGTAGGGCTGGCCCACCACCGGCAGCTTGGCGATGATGTGCGTGTCGCGCGTGCGGGTGCGGCCCACGTAACGTTCGCCCTCGCGGATGACGGCCAGCTTGGGCTGCACGCCCGACAGCGACACGCCCTCGTCCAGCGGCTCGGCGGTGACGGACATTTCCAGCGCGTCGTTGTCCTGCGTCACATAGTGGGCCAGTTCGTCGCGCGACAGTTCCACCGGCCGGGCGTAGACGTGGCCCGGCAAGTCCAGCCCGCACGCGGCCAGCATCTCGAAGTGGTCTTGCGGGTCGCAGCGGCGCAGCGCGGCCACGTGGTCGCGGAACACGCCTTCAGGCAGCAGGTTCTGAAAGAACGCCGGCAGCAGCCAGCCATGGCGAGCCGAGTAGCGGCCATTGAAGTGCGGGTTGCGCACGGCCGCCCACAGGGCGCGCTGGTCCTCCGGCGTGGCAGCCAGGAAGCGCGCCGAGAGCACCGGCGCCCGCGGCAGGCGCGCAAACGCCTCGTCGGCCACGAAGCGGTGGATGACCTCCGAGCCCGGCAAGGCGTACTGGAACAGCACGCCCACGCGCAGTTGCGGGCGCTGCGGCAGGTCCGGCCCCAGGTAGATGGCCAGGGCCCTGACGTTCATCGCCGGCCCCGGGGAGCGGCCAGGCGCTCCTGGCCCAGGTCGATGAGCGACTTGACGGGGGGAGCGCCTGTGTCCGCCGGCTCGGGGGCCAAGCCGGCGGCGGCGCCCTTGGGCACGATCATCACTTCCAGGCCCAGCTTGTCGAGCAGGGCCAGCAAGGTGGTCAGCTTGAAGTCGTGCCGGCCGCTCAGCACCAGGGCCAGCGTGCGCCGGGTCAGCCCGGCGCCCTGGCTGAGGGCCAGCTGGGTGGCGCCCATGGCGGCCATGCGCTCACGCAGGAGGGTGGCGAATTCGGGCAGGGTGTTCATGGGAATTCAAGTAGCCATTTCCTGGCGAAGACTACTCTGATTGCCACGATTTTTCTACAGCATGGTTATCAAGGTAGACTTTTTTATGAAATGACTACTTTGGTACTCTTATACGCTGAGCACCTTGCTCAGGCGTCGATTGCATCGTTGAGTCGCTGCTGCGCAAAACAGGCCAGCACATGCCGAAGTCCGGAGCCTGCCCATCAACGTCAAGGGTTCGGAACCCATCGCGCAAGCGGCGCAGGTCCTCTTGCGTGGCACTACCCAGAAACTCAGCATCGAACACCTCGCGGAGAACCTCTTGACGGCGGTTGCGCAAGAACGGGATGTCGAGCTTGAGCAGGTCGACCATGTAGTCGACACGCGGATCCCCAAGCTCCCGTGGACCAATCTCACCCAGCAAGGTGTAGACAAAGCGGTCTTCACAGCGGGGATCGAGCGGCGACAAATGCAGGTCAGCGTCGAAACGGCCACCCTTGGCATGGCCGCAGTGCAAAGGCAGCCCCGGCCGGGTGTCCCGCAAGCAGGACGCATGCAGGTTGTCGTAGCTGAGCGCCAGGCCCGGATGCGCTTCCTGCGGTCGGAAATGTTCGATGTGGCTGTCGGCCTGACCTATGCGCCGGCCGCAGTAGCAGCAGACCCAGCCTTGCTCGGCCAGCAGCGAACGATGCAGGGCGTGCTTCTGTGGGTTCTGCAGGCTGGCATAGGTCGGTTGCCAATCGGCATTGGCGCTCGCCTTCCATTCTTCGAACTCTGCCGGCGACTGGCCCTTGGAGACATGCTTCATCGACCCAGCAACTCCTTGCGCTTGAGCAGCGCTTCGGCGCCCGCGAGTTCAGCGATGCCTGGTGCCGCGTCTTTCAACTGCTTCAGCGTCTTTCTCGCTTGGTCCAGTTCATTGCGTTCCAGCGCGCCGAAGAGAACCGACAAAGACGACTCGACGTCGGCGGTCCGCGCCGTGGTTCCCATGATTTCTTCGAGCACCTGGCTGGAAGTCAACCCGTAGCTCACCTGCGGGTGGGCCGTGCCTTCAGGGCGCAGCAGGATGATCTCGTCCGGCGACAGTTCGCCCAGTACCTGGGGCGAGTGGCTGGCCACGATGAACTGCACTGCGGGGAATGCCTTCTTCAAGCCGTTGGTCAGGATGCGTTGCCAGTGCGGGTGCAGGTGCACGTCCAGTTCATCGATCAGGACCACGCCGTCGGTCTTGAGCGTGACCTCCTGGCCCAACTGCGGGTTGAGCAGGCACATGCGCCGGGCGATGTCGGCCACCAGGCCGATGACGGCTTTCTGGCCGTCGCTGAGGTTTTCGAAGGGGGTCGCGGCCGTTGGAGCGCCGGATTGCCATTCGACCAGCAGACTCTTCCGGGAGAAGTCGTAGCGCAAACCTTTGATGCCCTCGACTGCTTCAGCCAACGCGGCGTTCACCAGTACAAGCTCATCGTCGTCCAAGGACTGCAATGGCTTGCCCGTCTCGGATGCAGCCTCGAACCTCTCCAGGTGTTTGGATATGACCCACGTCAGCAGTGCAGCGCCATCCAATGAAGCATCCCACCAATTGGAATAGCCGTCAGCCCGCGCATGACGCTGAGTTGCCGCCTGCATAGGTTCAGTTTGCCCAGGGTTCCAGTGCCGATTCGCGCGATAGAACGCCGCAAGTGGCATTGGTGGAGACTGCGTCGGCCTGGCGAAACTTTGAGCGTCCCGCAGCACATACCTCGCTTGTCGGAACGGCGCACTGACGACTTCAGCAGCGTGAACTGGCGATGCCTTGCCGAGCGACAAGTCAAAGTGCTGCTCAGGTGTGGAGTACTGCAATTCGTTCGGATCGATCGCGTAGCCTGTGGCCTTGATCATCACCGGATACTGCGGTTCGAACCGATAACGCCCCGCCACATGGGTAACAAGCAATCGCACAGCGTCAGCGTCTTGCAGCCGTGAAAAGCCAGGAACTTGCAGATGCCCAAGCACCCCATTCAGCGCCTCGCAAATCGCACTCAACAGCGACGTCTTCCCACTCCCATTGACCCCAACGATCACATTGAACCCCGGCCCGAACTCCACCGTCAGGTCGGCATGGCAACGGTAGTTCTCCAACCGGATGGAATCGATCCGCATCATCGGGCTCCTTCAGTGCACGCCTCGGCGATTGTCTCAGCCGGCGCCGGGCCGCCCCAAGGCGGCTGAGCACCCGCACGGCGGGTGGCACCGGTACCCCCGGTGCCGGGTGTCCACATTTCTTCAGCGCCCCACCCTCCGGTACGTTGCCACCGCCTCCCGGGCCGGGCCCGTGCCATCGGACATGTCGGCACGAACGATCAAGTAGGTGGCATCCACGTCTTCCACCACCATTGCCGGGGCCTCGTCGTCGCGGATGCCGCGCAGGCGAAGGAACAAGGCCGGCCGCTCGGTGACCACGCGGCGGCGGCCTTCGTTGCGTACGTCCTGCCGCATGCCCTCTTCCGTGCGCCAGCGATAGAGCTGGATGACCGGCAGGCAGCCCGGCGTGTGCACGCCCAGGCGCAGGGAAGCGCGCTGGTCGCCTTCCAGGTCGAGCTGGCGGTCGCGCACGCAGGAACTCAGTTCATTCATCCCATCGCTGGACTTCACGCCGTCCCGGTTCAAGTCCACCGGGGTACTGAAGCTCACGCTGGCCAGGCGCCATTGGCCCGGCAACCACTCGGCGGCCACGCCGCTGGAGGGCACAGGCACCGGCACGCCGCCCGACTGCGCCAGCGACAAGGCCGACAGCTCGGCCTGGCGGATCAGCTTGCGCGTGGCGGCCTCGTCGGCATCAAGCTGGCCCAGGTGCCGGTTGGCGGCATCGCGGCGCTCAGGCAGTGTGGTGGTGGCAGCCAGCACCGCACGCTCGTCGGCGGCCTGCTTCTGGATGTCCGCAAGGCGCTGGTTCAGCCCGTACAACTCATGCCCCATGCGAAATCCGATCTGGAAGGCCGCCGCCAGCTCGGGCGGGCACACCTGGTTGTCGCCCTGGCCCTTGCGGCCATAGTCGTAGCCGCTGGGTGCCGTGCAAAACTGCTGCAGGCCGGCGGCGTGGCCCTGGCGGTAGGGGTCGCCCACGGGGTCGGCGGCGCACAGCGCAGCGGGTGCCTGGCCGGCCAGCGCATCGCCGCGGCCGCGCGCCGGGGTGCAGAACGCCACCTGGCCCTGGGCGTGGCCGGCTTCATACAAGGCGCGGTCGGACGGCAGGCCGTTCTTGCGGCAGGCTTCGCTGCGGCGCCCGAAGCGGGCCACGGTCTGGCCGCTCGCGGCATCCTCGTAGCCGAGTTGGCGCCAGTCGGCCTGGGCGCATTCGGTCTTGCTCATGTCGGCGCAAGCGGTCAGCGCGATCACACCCACCAGCGCGGCAGCACGCAGCACTTGCAGACACAGCGAAGAAAAAGCGGGCATGGCGCGCAGGCCTCTCATCAATGAAGTTGGGCGCCAAGGATATCGCCCAGCACGCGGTACGCCTTGGGGAACCAGGCCCAGTGATCATCAACCCAGACGAGGCCGTCGTAGGCCATGCCGGCAGATTCGTTGGGGCGGCAGAACTTCCAGCGCACCCAGACGCGCTGGGGATTCAGGTACCCGGCGATGTGGCGGTACCCGCCCGGGAAATGCTGGGAGAGTTCGTTGTCGCTGGCCAGCATGCCGGCCGGAGCCAGGTGGCAGACCAGTTGCGTCTGGCCCGGGTCGGCCGGCTTGGGGTTGCCGGCTCGGGCAAAGCCAGCATCGAAGGCCGCCCGGGCCGCGCCGGCAACCTCGGCGCTGAACACCAGCGCATAGTCCTCGGCCCGGGGCCGCAGCGCGGCGGCCAGTTCGCCGCTGATGTCGCGGGCCACGGCCCACAGCAACGGCTCGAGCTGGGTGCGCAGAATGCCGATCGCCGCTAGCGCTGCCACCCGGGCATCGGCACCACCCGCGGCGTCAGATTGCATGACGATGCCGGCATACACCTGGCGCACCGCCTCGAGCCGCTCGCGGTCAAAGCGCCCGGGGTCCGCCTCGAAGCAGGCCCGCCCCAGCGCACTGGGGAAGTCGCCCGCCTGCGCCGGGCGGCCCGGTACCAGCCGCTTCAAGGCGGTGGCGACGAGGTCGGCGGCATCGTCGAGCAGGGCGCGCTGCTGGCGCTGCGCCTGCTCGTCTGGCGGCGGCGTGGCGTCGGCGGCCTGGGCGCGGCGGTCGGCCAGCACCAGCAGCTCGCCGGCATCCAGGGCGGGGGGTGCCTGCGGCGGCCGGGCTTCGTCGGTGAGGATGAACCGGGCGTGCAGGCCCAGGCCCGCATCGGTCATCGCCTCGTCATAGCGGGCCACCAGCAGGCCTCCTTCGGTGACCAGTTTGTGACTGCGCTCGCCGCCCAGGCCGTACAGGTCCAGCCACCAGGCCGGCTCGCGCGCATGCACGGCCACGCGGGGCTCGACGTCCAGGTGCACCGTGGGCACCGGAGCACCTGCCAGCGCGTCCAGCACCGCGCCGGCCGACAGGTCTGCGGCCCGGCCATGGCCGCGCAGCCACGCCTCCACGGCCAGGGCTTGCAGCCGCGGCAAGGCCGCCAGGGCCGCGGGCGGCACCGGCAACCGGGCCAGCAAGGCCTCTTGCACGCTCACCCAGGCCCGCTCCTGCTCGCCGGTGGCGGTCGTGCGCAGTGTCTCCAGCCGGCCCGCCACATCGGCGCGGCCGGCCAGCAGGCCCAGCCAGGCACGGCCGGCCACCAGGGCCCAGGCATCGCCGCCGGTGCCTGTGGCGGCGGGCAGCGCGCGGGCCAGCGCGGCCAGGTGAGCCGGCCGGGCGGTGAGGCAGGCCAGCAGCAGCGCGTCACGCCAGCGGTGCGCCGGGCACGGGCGGCAAGGCATGCGCTGCGCGTTGGTTTCGTCCAGCGCCAGGGTGGCGGTGGCCCCGGCTGCGCCGCCGTACAGGCTGGCCAGCGCGGTGGCGATGGCCTCGCCTGCCAGCAGGCGTGCCACGGTCAAATCATCCGCGGCCAGGCCCAGCAGCAGGCCTTCCACGGCCGCATGCAGCCAGGTCACGCTGTGGCGCGGCAGCGAGCCGGCCAGCGCGGCCGCGCGCTGGCTGCGCCATGAGGCCAGCGCATTGGCAAGTTGCTCAGCGGGCGGCAGTGAATCGGCGGGTTCGGTGGACATGGGTGTCTTCAAGTCCGGTACGGGGCTGCATCCTAGGCTCAATGCTCAATGCTCAATGCTCAATGCCCGTCGCGCGTGACCGGGTAGTGGGTGACGTCTATGGCCGACGCGGTGTTGCCCACGGCACCCTGGCGCACCACCACCACCTGGATCGCGGGCGGGCCCTGGTCGAGGGCGGCCAGGATCTGCCGCGCCAGCTCCGGGTCGCGGTTGTTGCGGATCATCTCGTTGGCCAGCGAGCGCAGGTACTCAGGCGTGGTCTGCTCGGCCCGCACCGGACGGCCACCCTGGGTGCCGCGCCGCGAGCCGAGTTCGGCGTTGCCGCCCTTGCATTCGATCACCGTGACGCGGAAGTCGGCATCACCCGGGTTGCCGACCACGTGCACCACGTCCGGCACGCCCGCGCCACGGCCCACGTGGGTGTCGCCTTCCAGGCCCAGCGCCTGGGCATAGCGCCGGCCGGCAGCCTCGCCCAGGGCCTCGGACAGGTCCACGATGCGTTCCTGGTTGCGCTGGATCAGCGCCTCGTCGCGCGGGGTCGCAGTGCGCAAGGCCTCGTTGTCGCGCATGAGCTGGGCGCGCTCGTCCAGCGCCTGGCGCACGCTGCGCTGCTCCATCACCGGCTCGCTGTTCACGCCATTCACGCGCTTGATGCTGCCGTCGGCCTCGCGCTGGCGCACCTGCGTCTCGGCATCGTCGGCCAGGTGCACGCGCGGGCTGCCGGCCTCTTCGCCCCAGACCTGCCCGCCGCGCCGCGAGGCGATGAACTCCAGGTCGTCCAGTTGGTTGGGCCGGCCGGTTTCCTCGGACACATAGTGCCCGCCCGCCCAGCGCTCGAACAGGCCGTCGCGGCTGGCAATGCGGTCGCGCATGGCGGCGGGCATGCCGCCATCGGCATCCATCTTGAAACCGATGGCCTCGGTGGAGCGGAAGAACTCCGCGTACACGAGCTGGGCGCGGCCCCACGACTGGAACTGCGGCGAGTCGCCATAGAGCTGGGTGACCAGGCGCACCTGCGCGGTCATGTCGAAGCCCTCCATGGCGCTGGTGACGCGCCGCATGACGCCCATCTCCTCAGCGCTGCCGGCAAAGCGGCGGGCGGCCTCGGCGTCCATCTGCGCCGGGCGCAGCGCCACGCGTTCGGCGGTGTCGGCATCACTGCGCAGGCGGGCGATGCGCGCCTCGACCTCGGCCATGCGCTGGCGTTGCGCCGGTTCGTCGGCATGGCGGCCGCCGCGCATGCCGTCGAGCCGGCGCTGCAAGGCCTCGGCTTCGCTGCGCAGCGCCGGCGCACGGGCCAGCTCGCGCTGCCGCGCCACCACGTCGGCCAGCATGGCTCGGTCGGCCGGGTGGCTGACCTCGCGCATGAGCCGCGCAGCCGGCAGGCGCTCGGCCAGGGTGGTGCCATGCAAGCCGCTGTTGGCCAGATGCAGGCCGGCAATCTGCATCAGCTGTCCCGCCAGCGCAGTGTCGCCCATGGCCATGGCCGCGCGGGCCTGGCGCACCAGCAGCGGCACGTCGCCCGGGCCGGCCGTGAGCGGCAGCAGCATTGGGTTGACCTTGCCGCCGGAGGCCGCCTCGTTGAGCCGGGCATGCAAGGTGTTGCCGCCGGGCAGGTGTTCGGCCGCCAGCGCCAGGCGGGCAGCGGCATGCTTGCCGTGCACCAGGCCCAGCGACGCGGCCGCGGACTCGGCCTCGTGGCGCAGGCGGCGGATGTGCGGCGGCTCGTTGGCGGCATCGTGCGCGGGCAGGCTGCGGAGGGCGGTCTCCAGTTCCTGCAACTTGGCCGACAAGGCCCCAAGGTTGCGCTGGTCGGCCTCTGACAAGCGCGTGCGTGCGTCGGGCTGCAGGCCGGGGCGCAAGGCGTCGTTGAGGCCTGTGTCGCGTTCGTTGTACCGGCCGCGCAGGCGGGCGGCGGCGGGCGAGTCTTCGCCCAGCACGGCCAGCACGCGCTGCATGCGCTCGCCGGCCTCGGTGGTGCGGCGCACGGGGCTGCCGCCCGGGTCGGTCTCCGTGGCATGGTGCAAGGGCCCGCCCAGGCCCATGCGCTCCATCAGGTCGTGCATGCGCCGCTGCAGGCCGGCCTCGTGGCGCGTCTGCTCGGCCATCTCTTCGACCGATATCAAGCGCCGGCCTGGGCGGGCTCGGGCTTGTTCGATGCTTGCGAGTTGCGCCGAGATGTCTTCGAGCTCGGCCACGCGGCGGCGGTCGGCGGCGGACAGCGGCGCGTCGGGGTCGACGCGGCGTGCGGGGCCCAGCTGGTCGGCCTCGCCGTCGCGGGCGGCACGGGCGCGCGCTTCGCGCAACTGCTGTTGCGCCGGCGAATCGGCGGCGATCGCGTCGCGGGCCAGGGCCAGGCGGGGATTGGCGTCGTCGCCATGCAGCAGGCCCAGGTGCCCGGCCAGCGCCTCGATCTCGACCAGGGTGCGCGCGCGCGCCTGGCCCTCGGGCATGGCGGCGGCGCGGCGCGACAGCACTTCCAGTTCGGCCAGGCGGCCACGGTCGTGGGCGGACAGGCGCGCGCCGGCGAGCGTGCCTGCACCCGGATGCAAGGCGTCGTGCGACGGCGTGCCCACGGTGCCGTGCACGCGCAGCTCGGCCAGCTCGTGGGCCATGGCGCGGGCATGCGTGTCGTGCGGCGCGCGCGGCGACAGGTGCACCACGTAGTCGAAGCCCTCGTCGCCGGCACCGGGCCGGCGGAAGCTGGCCACATCGCCGCCTTCGGTCTCGGCCACCACCACCTTCACGCGCAGCGGGCGGCCTTCGGCGTTTTCCAGGTGCACGGCCACGTGGCCATCGGCGGTGGGCGTGGGGTCCACGTGCATGCGGCCGGCCAGGCTGCTTACGCCACTGGCCTCGGCCAGGGCGGCGTGCATCGCGGCGCGCGGCTGGGTGATGACCGGGGCATCGGCCAGGCGCATGCCGCTGCCGCTGATGGCGGCGGCCGCGCCTTCGCGCTCGGGCAGCGCCATGCGGCGCAGGGGAGCTGGGGCCTCGGCTTCTGCCTCGGCGGCCTCGTGGTGGGCCTGCCGCTCGGCATCGTCGCCAACGTCCACACGCACGCGCGGCGCGGCGCCCTCCTCCTGCGCCGCCGGCCGGGCGCTCGCCGGGTCAGCGGCCGGCTCGGACACGTCCACCCGCACGCGGGTGGCAGGCGGTGCGCTGAAGTCGAGTTCGCCCTGCGGCGAGACGCGTGCCGGCGTGGATTCCGCGGCGTGCGCGGCCGGCCGCGCGCTGGCCGCGGCGGCCAGGTCGAGCATGCGGCCGCTGCGCTCGGAGCCGGAGCGGCCGCTCGTCTGCCAGCGTGTCATCTCGCCCGCGGCAATGGCCAGCATGCGCGGGTCCAGCTCCGGCAGACCGGCGCGGCGGCGGGCCGCGGCAATGTGCTCGGCCGCGGCGGGGATCAGGTGCGCGTCCGCGAACTTGTGTTCGGTGTTGTAGTCGGCCGCCCGTGGGCCGGCCGACGGCGTGAAGAGATCGAGCTGCTCGCCCGGCATGCCGGCATCGCCCACGCGCCCGCGCGGCACGTCGTCGACGTAGTGGCGCGTGCCGCCTCCGGCCGGGTCGACGTGCAGCTCGGTCGAAGGCAGGTTCCGGCGGCTTTGCAGGTGGCTGAGGTTCTCGTTGATGACGCCGGGATGCAGCGGGTTCGTGCCTGCCGGCAGGTTGCGCGTGACGTCCAGCGTCTTGGTCCAGTGCTGCACCTGCGTGCCCGCGGGGCCTGCGCCGGCCAGGGCGCGTGCGTCGCGGTGGGCGATGTCGTCCACCTGGCGGCGCGTGTGCGTGGTGTCTTCGGCCAAGTCCGCCGGGCCGCGCCGCTTGGCCGCTTCCAGTTCATAGCCGAACTCGGAGTTGCGCGCTTCGCGGATGAGTGCATCGAACTCGGCATCCGCAAAGCTGGCTTCATCGTCGGCCACGCGCTGGCTGCGGCGGCTGGCGGCCTCGGGTGTGTCGGCCGCATGGGGGGCTGCGGCAAGTTCTGCGGCAGGCTCGACGGCCGGTGCCGCGGGGCGTGCGGGCGCCGGGTCGGCGTCGGCATGGCTGGCCGGGCGGACCGGTGCCGGGGCATCGCCCTCGCCTGCCGGCCGGGCCGGCGCGGCGGGATGCGCGGCATCGCCTTCGGCCGCCGGACGCGGCGCGGTGGCCCCGGGCTCATCCGCCGGGGCCGTGCGCGTGGCCGGGT
>Ga0307516_10001834_pt1 | contig 29157 bp, 47 predicted proteins | sample 19_EM_MG_FD_203310 | JGI IMG/M metagenome (GOLD analysis project Ga0307516, IMG submission 203310) | Populus trichocarpa ectomycorrhiza microbial communities from riparian zone in the Pacific Northwest, United States - 19_EM | ecosystem: Host-associated > Plants > Roots > Unclassified | place... | reverse complement strand
GGCCGTGGCAGCGCGTCCCAGACGGTATAAAAGGGCTACGAACATCGCTTCACCTCTCCAGGTTCAACCTACAACAGCCCTCCAATCCTCTTACAACCAACCCAACTCTTACTATGTTCACTGTTGGTTGCCCACCTGCCCATCTCCTACTCCTTCCTAACCTTTTGTTTTCGCGTCCTCAACAGATCGTCTCCACCCCCGTCAACGCCGCTTGCGGAGAGTCCCACTGCCACTGCAAGGAAGGGTACGTCTCATTATCGTTAACCTATTATCCCGTACCCTCTGACGCTCACTCGCTTAAATAGCTGCCACTGCGCTTCCCAAGCCGACTGCAAATGCTGAAGCGGTGTTTATACCCGAAACAGAAGCAGGATTGTTCTGAGCTATGAAATTGTGTACATCTGCGAGCAAAGTTAAACGTGGCGAGAAAACCAATATATACACCCATGCCCGCTAGCTGCAGATCTGCGGAAAGAGAAGGATGAGAAACTTTTCATCAGCACGTGTGGCGCATAGTTGGCCACGTATCATCTCCGTTAACATATCATCCCGTACTACCTCTGACCCTCGTTCGCACAATAGCTGCCACTGCGCTTCCCAGGTCGACTGCAAGTGCTGAAGCAGTGTTTATACCCGACACAGAAGCAGGATTGTTCAGCTGTGAAATTGTGTACATTTGCGAGAGTGAAGTTAAAACTGCGATGAGAAAACCAATATTATTCAATATATACAACGTGAGCCAGTTCGTGACTTCAAAAGGATGAGAAATTACCTTGCTCCCTGTGATAATTATAATTAGACGTAACTCACTGGATCACATCGTACATAAAGGCAAATGCCAAAACCCCACCAAGTGCTGGTTGTGTGACCCGCCATGATGAGGCTTTGTCGACTTCGTCTCGTAGAGTCCATCTTGACGAAATCCATCTGGTGAGTCTGCAGGTTTAGGACGACGACACATTCGGTATCGACCTACATGCCACAACCCCACACTGACAGCATCAAGTTGCCTGAATGGGCCAGCATCCCGCAGCCGGTCGAGAGAATGGATGGCTCAGTCGGAAAGGAAGTGACAGATGATTGCAGAAGAGCAACTGTTGGAGCTTGATCGACGATATCGTTCCCTCCGCTTTTGCTCACACCATGCCGCTATCGAACACTAGTTCCTGCCACCCGTACATGTATAACTCCCGCCGGACTACACATCGTCGGCCTTCAAGCCGATGTGCTAATCCCTCCTCAACCCTCCGTATTCGGGGCAAATCCAGAAATTTCAGCACTTGACGAATATCACGAATTCGAAGTGAAGTAAAAAGCAAGATGTGCCGCCGCCGTAGGCGGATCCCGAGTGTTACCTTGTTGCCGGCGATACTCTGGGAAAACAAAAGGACCCTTATACCACTGTCCGAACCAATTTTGGCCAAAATGAGGAAATTTGTCCGACTCGTGTATCCAGGCTCTCCAAAACCCCCCAAATCTGTCCGAACTGGTATCCGGCCTAAGAAAAAAAAAACTACATTTTCCAGCGCCACAGCCGAATTCAAATTGAATTCGGAACCAGATGAATGGCGTCTCTCGGGGAGCCCAATCAGTGAGTCACTGCTGACGACTTCCTTTCATTTATCATTCACATTGCACCCATTGTAATTCGTATATAATTCATATTCACTCAGCAAGGGTCACTTGGACCGCTCGATACGTAGTGAGAACAATTGCTGAGCCTGTAACATAGCACAGACCGATGTTACTATCCAACAAATCTCAACGCGTCTGCACTAATATAGTACTTGGTAACTTCACTCGGCTTCGCAGCAGCTGCGGAAGTTTCGGGGACGAGCATGAATGTTTGGGAAAACACGCGTGGATGGCCTTCTGGATTCCTGTTCGAAGATGTGCTGGCTGGATTGCCTGCAGGTCCACGTCCATGAGTAACATTTCCAGATACCGTAACGAGTAATGACGGGGGTGATGTGCCTGGCAATGAAGAATCAGAGGCGATCTTAGTTTCGCGAAATAATAGGGGAACCTGGAATGGGATGGCAATCAAAGGCCTGTACTTCGTGCTTGGTGGGGGGCATCTTCCCAATCAGCTGCCTCAGACCATCTGCACCCTGAATCGCCTTTCCGTTCCATGTCAAGGACGAGGAGGGCCGGTAAAACTGGGGGAGATCATCTAGGCGGGTCTCCGAATCGTAGGTGGTGTAGTAAATGCGGGTGAAATGGTCGGCTGCGCGTGTTGCGATTTCGACGCTGGGTTGGTTAGAGGAACGATGTGCAGAAGTCGAGGTAGGACGAACTCGCTGGGTGTGAGAGCGACGGGTGGGTTGGTCGCGGTGGCCATGAGCAGGTGTGACACCCTCCGTCATGGCCGAGTCCCACCGTCTGCGTCTCCTCTCCCTCAATTGCTGGTCCGTCCTCACCATTTCTTAAACCGTATCACTTATATCAACTCAATGCAGGGGTCTTAAATATGTCTCCAAGGATCGCACCGAACGCATCAACGCGATAGCCAATGACCTCGCCACCTCAATCTACGACATTATTGCCTTGCAGGAGATATGGGTCTTTGCCGACTACGAAAACATCCGGGACAACATATCCAGCAAACTCCCTTATTCCAAGTTCTTTTACAGGTGTTACCTCTACCCGTTTTAGTTTCATGGTAACTGAACCCCCATGCCACATAGCGGCGCCCTTGGTGCGGGACTCGCCATATTCTCGAAATTTCCCATCATATCCACGTCCGTTCATCCATACTCTCTTAACGGTGCGCCGTTGGATGTGGTCGCGGGCGACTGGTTTGTTGGCAAGGCTGCCACTAGCATAGTCGTTCGTCATCCAGTCCTTGGTCAACTTCAAATATTCAACACACATGTAGGTGTCTTCGTGTCTTTTTGCCAATCTTCATAACTCTCGATGATTTACAGTTGTTCGCAAAAGGTGGCGAGGATGGGCCGGAATATAACAGGGCTCATCGCCTCGTTAATGCTTGGGAGTTTGCCAAACTTGCCCGACAGGCTGCAGAAATTGGGCGTTATGTTATAGCCGTACGTCCCAAATTGTGTTTTCTTGTATGCTCATACCTATCGTTCCCTAAGCTTGGAGACTTCAATAGCAACCCATCTACACTACCCATGACAGTCATCCGCGAGCACGCCGCACTTTCGGACTCTTGGCAAGTGACACATCCGAATGGAACAAGCACTTCATCTGCTTCTTCTCCCCGGGACGCGATCGCGAAATTCGGAGTGACAGCGGACTCTCCTCTGAATTCCTACTCAGCCAACAAGCCACTCGACCCACATGCCCGCAAATTTTTGGGGAAACGACTTGATTACATTTTATACCGTCAACCGCACAAGTCAGGTTCTAATGCCGAGGACAAGATGCCCATCTTGAAAGCCATCGATTGCAAAGTAGTCTTTACAGACAAAGTCCCAGATTTTGATTTCTCATTCTCTGACCATTTTGGCCTGGAAGCCGTCCTGGAGATTCAGCCCCCCGACGACATGTCATCTTCTGACGGTGCCTCTGCGCAAGTTTCCTCTGAACTCTCCAATATCTCGATAGCGACGACCATTCAAGCTCTGACAGCCTGCTACCAATTTTCTCGTCATCGGTCGCGAAAAGAGCTGAGGATTTTCGGGCTATCCCTCCTACTCCTCCTTGCAATCGTCATCGGCACGTCGTGGCTTCCTTTCACCTGGCTCAACCCCGTCTTCTTTCTCATCACTATTTTCTTCTCCTGGTTGGCAACCACAATGTTGTACGAGGGCTTTTTGTACGGGAAGTGGGAATGCAATGCGCTCATGAACGTGATTGAAGAGATGGAGATCCACGGAAAAACTTTAGAGGCTCAGCATAGAACATCCAATGATTTTCCAAATTAGGACCATATTCTTAGGGTTAAGTCTGTAGGTGTTCATTACATCGTATGGATGGAAGGAAATTATTACATCACATACAGATAGCCTTGCAAACCGTAATGGTGTACAAAATTTAAGGAAGTTTGCTGGTTGTTCCGTAATGCATTGTTTGATTCGCTGGACCAGACAAGGACCAGTTCTCAACAAGGGATGCAATGTCTGGATGGCTGGTGCTGGAGCGACGGAGGGATGGTGACGGAGGAGGTGATTTTACTTTTGACATGGTAATGGGTGGAAGGCGGATAGGCCCTGGGGAAGGGCGACGGCGATTCACCTGGGACGATCCGGCCTGACGGTTGGTCTGGTGCAGCGCAGGAGCAGAAGACGGAACGTAGAGGGAGACGGCCGATCGTATACGGCGGAGTGTAGGTATTTCTTCCAATGCGTCAGAAACCTTCGTCGCCAGGAAGATCGGAGATGGAGGTGGTGTAGCCGTCGGATGCCAGGCATCGTAAGCGTAGCCGTCCTCTTCATCAAGAGAGGATAAGGTGAACAACGGCCAAAGCCGCGGGCTGCGCCCCCAGCTGTTGTAATCTTTGCTGGAAGCAATCGTCTCGTCATGACCTCCAGACGTCTCCTCCGTCCCAAATTCATCATTGATAGCTTCCAAACCCATTGTTGTTCCTATGCCATCCCCACTCACCACCGTAGATTTCTCGTTTTCAATTTCTTGTTCTAGCCGAAGTTCTACTCCGCGGTCAAGAGGTTCTGGTGAAGAATGTCTGATTTGTGGAAGTGTGTTTGTAATGAAGTCCTTCATTGACATGAAAGCACGGCGGGTAGCCGGAAGGAAGGGGTATGTTTGAAATACGTGAATCTAGAAAGGCTGTCAGGAGATAATATAGAAAATTTGCAAGTGAGCCATACAGCATCCTCAAAGAGTTCATGCCTCACATCCACCCCAGCCAAGGCGGCCTTGTGGGCTAATAATGTGATTTCGTCTCGCAGTACCTCTGCGTCCCCTACTTGTATCAGGAGTGGCGGGAGATCCTTGAAGTCTCCGAAAAGGGGGCTAGCGTATGGATGTGTCAAATACTCTTCCATGCGTTCTCCAAGGTAGAGGAAGATAGGATTCAGGTGATCATCCTGAGCCGGAAACGGGACGACGTCAAAATCTGCATTAGAGTCCCATGATTCGCAACTCATGGTCAGATCTTCAGCCTGATGAGTGCACGTTTCGATAAGATATCCGATGCACTTACCAACCCAAGGGGAGAGTAGGATTGCGCCACCTGGCATGGGGTACTCGTTATCTCTCAGGTACATGAGCAAAGCAAGACATAGGCCGCCCCCGGCACTGTCGCCAGCCAGAAGGATGTTTCCTGGAGGGATGTGAAGGTCCTCCATCAATCGAAGATACCCGCTCACGACGTCATGGAGCGGTCCGGGGAATCGTGTTTCAGGTGCCAGTCGATAATCAAGCGCTGGAGGTATGTCAGCCAATGCTATAGGAACACAACACTCTAGACGTACCAAACACTCGCGCATCCGTGTATTTTGCCAATGGGATAGTTATAAGTCGTTGAGCCGCAGCACTGGAGAGATAGTAGGCACCTGCCATATGAATAAATCAGTTAGTTAAAAGCGTGCAGGAAGCATGAGCTAACCGCCATGGACGTATAACACGACGTGTTCCTTATGCGACTTGGGAAGCTGGTCAGGAACTGTCAATCGCTCGGTCCGGGTTTTGCGCCACTCCGTCTGCAATCGCTGCCAGGTCTTTTTGCCGACCACCCATTCCCCCGACAGTTCGCGTGTCCCGTCCTCGGCTGCATCGAATTCTGAAAGAATACCCCGGAGTTTTCGCCTCTGGACTCGAAAGGTAACAGGTGTGACCAGAGCATCAGATGGAAGAGGCACCAGACCCCCGACGCTCATCAGGGTCCGGACGGTTGCCTGCATCCGATCATCAGTACCGATGGCTGATGGAACTTGTGCGAGCGCAACATACGATGTCAACCAAGGAGCTATGGCGTCCTGCGCCCCGCATGACGCTCGAGACAATGGTCATTTCGATGCCCCAGGACTTTTTTCGAGGTCCCCATACATGATGAGAAAGTACATCACCCGTGATTTCGGTCGCTGGGTGATGCTCATAAGGGATATGTTGCGCGCTGACTTTTTGAGCTCACCTTTTGAAACCACGAAAAGGCCCCACTTCCAGGCATCCCATATGCTTATCGGACGTCTAGGCTGCACTTTGACTCTTGGATTGACCCTAGCGGATGGTGGTGTGACACCCGGAGTCGCGTAGTGATGCAAGGACTGCGACGATAGTTCTCGGTTGAGCTTACTGAGACTTGGCTCGGATTGTCCAGCCCAATGGAAAAAAGACGACGTGGACGACATGGACAGTAGCTGAGAAGGAAAAAGAGGATGGTATAGCTTGGAATGAAGTCAGAAGACAAGAGACATTCATTTGTCAAGTTTTATACCAGCAGCTCCCGGCAATTCCATTCATAAGTTCCATTCAACGGCAGTCACGAGCTCCCACCGATCGATCGAAACAAGGCGGAACGTGTCGCAGTACTCTACCTAGTACATAACCGTCGAGTGCTCAGTAGTCGCCGCCTCGCGTTACCACCTCTTTCACCGTAGGTCGCAGCAAGATCGTGTGTTCCTTGGGTAGCGCCTCAGAAAAACCAGAAATAAATTGATGGCAGGTTTCACGTACAAACTGTGCCGTCATTGAGCCGGGCTCGTCACACAGAGGTGGATAATCATGTACAATCCCTTGCTGAACTAGATGATTCAACTAGAGGCCGAGTCATCAATGAGGTCCGTCGGTTATGTCTCAGTCTCATGATTCATGATTCACGCACCGCAAGCAAGTACTTGCTTTCCCCGATCCGGTCGAGGTAGCGCCGGCAGAATGGCAAGGTGCCAAAGTTCTTGTTGATAGTTCTTAATAGTGACTTGGCACTTGTCAGCCTGATTGTGCGCCATAAAGAACAAATTTTCTAAGCGATGAGAACGAACGCACCTGAGAGGCACTTGTGGTGCGTCGTAAACCCTAGCATAATGAGAACACTCTCCCTTTTAAATATCATCAATGCCGAATAGCTGGAACAGGCCATTGCAGAACTCACACTCTCTACAATACGCCCTCGGCCTGTTGAACCAAATGTCTCGATAGCAAAATATTCCCCTTCCTCCATCTTTGTCTGGTCATCATTCTTCACCAGAAGAACCGATTTACCGCCATGAATTTGGTAGGGGTTGATCGAATGACCGCTGAGGTTTTCGATCGCCTTGACTGAATGACATAAGGTCGTCAGAAACCAAAATCACTAGTTCATCTTGTCGCACCTGGGTAGACTTTGCCGCCGATTTCAACCTCGTATGATTCCATGGTTTCTTGTATATATCCCCCCAATTCTCCTAATCTGACATCGATACCTGCTTCCTGTTCAAGGAAAGCTATCAGTAATCGATGGTGTACGCCAACATGCAGTCGTTCTGATCGCATACCCGGATACCCGTGTCCGTTGCAGCTTTCACCGCCTCGAGGAGCTTATCATAGTTATGGTCGAACGTCAGGGTGAATGCAGAATCGGCTATGCGGCCTTTGACATGGACCCCAATGTCAACTTTGAGCACATCGCCCTGTTTAAGCACTGTACGAGATGTAAGTGGAAAAAAAGAAGCAGGAATTGTTGAATACACACCGATCGTATCGCCGGCATTTGGGGTATAATGCGCAGCGCAATTGTTCAAGCTGACGCCCGTGGGGAACCCAACACCAGACTCCAAGCCATTTTCTTCGACTAAAGCTCTGGTGCCCGCCTCAATATTCTCTACAATTTGAGTCATCGACATGCCAGGTCGGATGGTCTTTCGTGCATGCTGGCGGACTTGGCGATGGACTTCCGCAGCTCGTCTGATATTTTGATAGGTTGTTGCTGTGTCTTCCTGAGCCAGTCTCTCCTCATAACGCTTTTCCTCCGAGGTTATCCTCCAAGTGTTGCTAGAAATGGTACATGGTAAGCCATACTATTCTGTGCTTCCCCTGATGACTTACGCACTGTTCTTTGTACGGCTGCAGCTCTCCCTCGGGATATATGCCGTCCGGGAAAAACTTGGACAGCCCAACTCGAGGTGGATCGCTCTGTTCTAGTTTCTTCTTCTTTGGCTTCTTTTTCTTCTTTTTCTTCTTGACTTCGCCTGTCATTTTCTGAGGTAAATAGAAAACCGGTGAATACACAGAAAGACTCAACCAGTGCCTGGATGTTCTTCAACGATTTCATCTTCTCCGTCCTCGACCTCGTCATGCATCTCGGCGGTAGGATCCTCGGGTTTGGTGGTAGTCATGACGGATGACGAGCAGTGTGGTGATCCTGGTCAGATCTACGACCAATGCCGTCGGAAATAAACACGTCACAATACTAGACGATTCACATGATCGCGATTCGATCGGCATGTTTTACTGGACATGAACCCTCCAGAGTTGTTGACGTCGGTCCTGGGCCCATATGCCACAGCCGAGGCCCCTCCAGATCGCCCCCTCGTAACTCTCACCTTTGCGCAATCCGTGGATGCAAAGATTGCCGGCATAAATGGTCAACAGCTCATTTTGAGCGGGAAGGAGAGCATGATCATGACACACTGGTTCGCACCTGCAGTCATCGAATAGTCGATTACAAGTAATTTAACTGAAGGATGAGAACCATGCACGACGCCATCCTTATTGGCATCGGAACCGCGCTCAACGACGATCCGCAGCTGAACAGTGAGCATACTTCCCAAACCCTCAATCCACGCGACGGGCCATGGCAAACGCTTGAATTCATTCATCTCCAGCGCGTCACCTTCCTCCTCCTCCCGAGGGTACAAGACGTCACATACCCCGGCCAGTGATAATCGACACGCAGCTCCGACTTGCTCCGACTTGCAAACTTCTGCGCAACTATCAGGCTGGTCAAGGCAGGCGTCCCTGGATTCTGTGTAGAGCGGAAGAGAGCGCAGAATGGCGTCAACGATTGGATGCACTTGAGACGGCCGGGGCCACTGTCATCCAGGTTCCTACTATCGAGCAAGGTGAACATAATCACGAACGTCAAACAAACCTCCCTAAACGTCCCGGCAGGGAATAGGTTGTCAGTCAACGCAATCCTCCAGACACTCCATCAAAGAGGAGTTCGGACGTTAATGGTTGAAGGAGGTGCCCGAATTATTGCTTCCTTCTTTGCCGAACAATCTGCAACAGGGAGATCTGTCATTGATTCCCTCATCGTCACCGTTGCTCCGATCTTTGTTGGAGCTGACAGCGTAGGGTACGGTGTTGGGCACAATGTACATTTCACCTCCATCCTGGAATCAACAGCATTTAAAATGTCTTTTTCAGACACCCAATTTCGAACATTTGAGAACTGACAGGGTAGGGAACGATGCAGTCATGGTAATGGTAGCACGAAATAAGTAGTATCAAGTCCAAAAAATGAGTCACCCTTCACGTCGACGGGTGTTATAATCACATCATTTGGAACGCGAAATTCAATCTTCATCAGAGGTGTTGTCGTCATATAAGAGAACGTAATCCGTGCCATGTTCCGTTGCGACTTGCCTGCGGCTGTCCGTCCACAGCGCAGCGTCTTCGTCATCCGATGTTGGCAAGCTCACCATGGACACTGAGGATGAATCTGACACATCGTCCTCATCAGTGTCGTCTCGATCTTCGGTTGTGACACCGTCCATATTTCCATCGTCGGGGAGGTGTGCTTGGGGAATATCTGGCATGACTATGATCGACGAAGACGACAGGTTCTCATTGGAGTTTGCCCCGCTAGGTTCGACAACTTCAATCCTTGTATCAAGAGTCAACCTCCGACATATCGAGGAGGGATTCTCAGGACTTACTCGACCCAGATGCTCGGTCCAAAAAGGTGAAGCTTATCGTCTCGCAGACACCAATAACTAGTATATTTCCCAGGATGATCTGGTGCCTATTGCAAAACAGTCAGAGAAGCCAAAAATCCCTTGCGAATGAAGGCAAACCTTTAATTCCGTCGTCGATATCTCTTTGTATTCACCAGGTTTCACCGCTCCGACGCGTGAAGTAAGGTGCCCACCAGCAAATGATGCTCCACCGATAGACACAACCTCGGTGGCTTCTGGCCACTCACATATACCGTCATTGAGAAACCTCCAACGTTTAACAAAAGTAACACCGGGTGCAAAAGTCGACCCATCAGGAACCGTCGTGCACTGCACGAAGCTCGCTGACAATCGTCTTTCCTTCTCAGAGTAAGCCGGATCGGAGTTGAGACGGAATGCGTCGAATAGCCCGGAGAGAGACAGTGTACTTAATCTTGCAAAATGTACGCTTGGTGATTGTATCTTGGCTGACTCTGGCGTCGGTGACCTTTTCAGCGAAGTCTCGTTGTTTAGACAAAGGCCTGAGATATGTGATAATTGCGTTTCAACACCACCGAAGAGGGGGGCACTGTGTGGGACATTGGTTGATGCTTCACTGTTTGAATCGAGACAATCTTCATATGATTCCGTTGGGGATTCGGTGCCGACACGTGGGGGGCTGTTCGGTGCTTGTAGTACAGGAGTCGGTGACCTTTTCAGCTCGTTTAAATAAAGGTCTGAGGTATGGGATAATTGCGTTTCAAAACCACCGAAGAGGAGGGTTGCATTGTGTGGGACATTGATTGACGCTTCACTGCTCGAATCGAGGCAATCTTCATATGATTCCGTGGGCGATTCGGTGCCGACTCGTGGGTTGTTCGGTGCTTGTAGCACAATGGCTGTATACGGTGACTTGTCGGTAGCGGCACTGGCGAATGAGACTTCCTGCACGTCACTGGCAACGTCCGCGACGAGAGAGGGGACCGGGACTTGGTCCGAGAGGAGTCCCGTAACGGGAAGGAATACGGGACTGGGGGGATTTGATCCAAGTCCAACAGGAGCGGGCGCAGGGCAGAGAGGCTTGTCGTCAGAAATGGAGAGGCTTGTAGCCTGGATGGAAGGGTGCGATGATTTCACCCAGTCCGGTACGAGAATATCCGACTTTGGAGAAATGTCGAGCGCAGGGCCTCGGACAGCGTCCGGGTTGCTGGAATCGTCATCTGATGCTATGGGTGTACGTGACGGAGGCACAAAGCTTGAACGGTCGAAAGACCCTCGTGGAACAGATCCGAACATCTGCCCCAAGCGATAAACCGTAGGAATGATTGTATCATTGCTCTTCATTTTCAGCATGGGATGGTTGTCGGGATGTTGAGGTATGGGTAAGGCTTCGCAAGCAGCGCATAAATCAAAATCAGGGCACAACATGTGCATGCACTGAAAGTCTGTTGAAGCATGTCAAGTGAGTTCTCAGTAGGTGGACTCACTTTATAACGGATCCCATATATAGTCTTGGTGCACGCTAGCCATGGCTTAAGGATTATTATGGAGGCTGACAGCAAGGAGGGCTTACCATTGCAAGTGGCGAAATGAGCGACAAGGCGAGAGGGATGGCGGCGCTGATGATCATGGTAAATCGTGCATGAATAAATTGCAAAGAGAGCTCACAATGTAAGATTCAGGGTTCGAAAGCTTCACGAACGAATGCTTGGGGTGTTCTTCTTGTGTGATGCTGGGGGAAAAGATGCATGTTAGGATTATATTTGAATTGGGAAAGTAGTACATACCTGAAACAAGCCGTGCATGTATCAAAGTCTGGGCAAGATGTGCATTTCTATTGCGGTTCAAGATCGATGGTTCTCCAAAAGTAAGGGGTACGTACATATCGATCGCCGTGGATGACGGAATCGCATAGATCGCAAGTTGCGAGGTGGATTGGACAAGCTACATCTCCATCGTTCTGATACAGCCTGTGTACAACCACACGCGTTGGTTCGTTGAGATCAAGAAATTGGTGATTTGTATCATGCCGCTCCAAAGCACCCGAGGATATGCACGGTGTACACAAATCATAATCTGTACGAATGTCAAATCGTTGATGATCAAAAGATTTCAGGAGATTATAGACATACCGGGGCAATCCAAACATTTGTGACGCACCCCTTCGATAGTAGCGCTACACACATTGCACCTGACACCTTGATGGATGACTGGAGGGGGAGGAGGCGGGTTCACGGGAGATAAGAACTGAGGAAGGGGGTTCGTGGGAGGCTGGTCAATGGGAGTTAAGACTCGAAGTGGGGGTATGAAAGGCTCGATGGGCGGACTAGCAGTCATGGATCGAGACCAATGGAAGGGATTGCCATGTAGAATCTGCGGTGTCGGTAAAGGGTGTTCAATCTCTGAAGGTGAGCGCGAGTTCATCCACAATGGGGGAGAGATCCAAGGGGGGGGAGACAACGGCCCTGCCGGAAGATAAGGGGACGTCGATTCCAGGAGATGGGGACCCAAAGTCACTATGCAGAAATTGGACCTGTTAACCATGTGACACTCAAGACACTTTTGAGACAGGCGTCAGTGAATGGGAAAAAAAGGAAAAGTCTAGATTGACTCACGACACGAGCATGACATTCTCTACAAGTGTACCAGCGTCCTACAAGAGAGGTCGAGCAAAGAGAGCAAGATAACAGTGGCGGAGGCGGGGAATGCAAAGTATAGTTATTGATTGCTGTTGCAGGCCAATCAGACAGGCTGGGAGGGGTTGTTGGGGCCTCCATGGAGGATCGACCAAATGTGCTATTGAGCATACGGTCAAGGTCCTTCTGGAAATCCCGAACAAGGATTTGGATTTCGGCTTTGCTTTGGGCCAAGGAACAGCAGCCAGAATCACTGGACCGCGGGTACTGTGCGGGTGTTGGGAAGTTCGAGTGCGATGAGGAAGGATGTGAATTGTGATCTGAAACATCGACGAGGGCGGTATTGCTGGTCGCGTGGGTACGAGGAGCGGAAAACATGATAGGAGGAGGGGGGATGAAGAAGGACGAGATGGGGGTAGGAGTGTCCTGCGACCTCGAGTCGGAGCTTTGAACTCTTTGTTGTTCTTTCGTTAAAATATCGGTTGGCCTGTATGGCTCGTCGAGGACGTCGAAGCGCAGCAATGCATTTGGCCAATGGTGGCCATTGAACGGCAACAAGCATTTAGCATAATAGTCACCTGCACTATGCACTTGCTGCGCAATGAGTATTCTGCCAGGCTGGGATGCGTCCGGAGAGAACAGGAGCTTGGAGAGATAATGCTTGCTGTTAGCGGTGAAGACACGATTGAGCTTGTAGAGGAGATATGAGACCAGCTGGGGATGAAAGGCTTTGCAGAACATACATGGGTGCAGAGCTGGTCATATGTCGGGAAAGAGGTCGAATCGAAGGTGAATTTGCGAATTTCTGCGCGATAAGTGGCCTTGACGGTGAACATCGTTCAAGCAAAGACCTCTCTCCGCAGCCGGTAACTATTATATAACTAGGACCTCCTTACGTCAGCCATTATGGCCGTGTACGACCTCCTGACCTCCACTCGGTTCGACCCCCTGTTATCGACGCTCGACTGGAACGACGATCCCTCTGGGCGCTGTCCGTTTCTTTTCCTGCAAGACCATATACATCGTCTCATCGCCGCTGCCAACCAGCACGACTGGCACAGAGCCACGGATTTTCTTACATATGATGCCCTCAAGTCCACCTGCCAAAAAGCAGTACTGGGAGGAAACAATGCCCAGAAAGTAAAGTAGACAGCCTCAGCCATACCCAGCTCATTCATCATCGCAGATTCGCATCACCCTTTCAGCATCAGGTCAACTGCGAGCGTCTGCAACCCCCATCGGGCCTTTGACGGTTGATCCTACCATAATACCTTCATTCGACCCAGAGCCTGGTCCCAGAACAGAACCCATAGCACTCTATGTCGATCCACAACCATCACCTACGTCGCTTTTCACCAGCACGAAAACAACCGAGAGGGCTGTCTACAATGATGCCTGTATACGAGCCGCATTACCTACCACACCAGCCGATGTTCTCATGTACAACATGCAGGGACTCGTAACAGAAACCTCCATCTTCAATGTGGCTTTTTACCGTTCCTCGTGTTGGCTTACCCCAGCAGCCTCCACAGGCTGTCTTCCGGGAATCTTCAGGCAACGGCTTCTACAATGGGGTCGCATCCGTGAAGATAGCAATCACACCCTCACTAGGGACAGTATCCGGCCAGGCGATTGGGTTCTTCTTTTCAATTCAGTACAAGGATGTCGGTTCGGTAGAATCATCAAATAATGATAGACCGCTTCACAAATGAGACTCCTCTACCTCCACGTCCACATCCATCTCATCAAACATTCCATCATCCATCTCTCTGAGAATATAATCAACCATATAACTCTCCTGAACCAACTTGTTCACCCTGGCCAGGTGTCTTTCCGTGTATGGAATCAACGCATCCACCAACTCCTTCAATGTCAAACCACTCGTCTTTCCACCCGCGAAAACAGCCGCACGCGATCCGTCTTGCAACGCCTGTACCACCTCTTCCGCCGACTTCAATTTCACGATGGCGTACAGCACTCCTTGAGCGACTCGGCTCGTCTTCGCATTCGTGTTCCAATCTCGCGCAAATCCCAGCAATTTGGCAAGGTCGGTACCCCCAAGTGTTCGGATAGCCTCATCTACAGATGAACGTCCAGTGAGGGAATTTTGTTCAAATTCATTGGTCGAAATAGTTTTGAACAAAGAAAGTAATCGGCCAGGTTGCTCCATTGCCAATGCAAGCTCAATCGCCTTTCGGTAGTCATTCATCTGAAGATAATTCGCAAAGTCCTGTTCTCTGCAGCATATCCAATTGAGCAATGCTTCCTAATATCATGCACGTCAACTTACTTCTGGATCAGTTCAACTTTTCGTGATTCCTCTTCTTGCTGTTTTTCCTCGGTGCAATCCTCCCAAAACGTTACAACCGAGTCCGCAGCTCCAGACACGATTTTGCTCTCATCAGTGCTGACCGCAAGTGCCCAGACCTAGAGCAGTTGGTTTATTTTCGGATGAAAAAGAGAAAGAAAGAACGGCCCGTGCCTTGTCCTCGTGATTATCCATGGTCCCAACGCACTCCTCCTCCTTGATATTCCACAACTTTACCAAGCCATCCGAGGCAGCACTTACCAGCTGCAAACCCATGTTGATGAAATCAACCCTCAGAACAGAATTCGTATGCCCTTCAAAGGTCTTCAGACACGAAAAGTCATCCAAACTCCACAACTTCACAGTCTTGTCACCGCTTCCCGTCGCCAAGACCCTCTCCGTTCGTCCAAAGCGCACACTCCAAACTCCGCGTTTGTGTCCTTTACAGGTCCCCACCAGTTTAATCTCCCCACGAGGCGGGCGACCACCAATGCTATGGGTATACTCGATCGCAAATATTTTGGCAGTTCGATCCTGGGACCCTGAGACGACTAACTTGTCGTTTGGGGAAACATCGAGAGCGTTGATGTCCTTCTCGTGAGCCTTGTGAGTTGTGAGACTCTTGCAGATTAGGGGTTGGCCATCCTTCCACGTCAAAGGCACGCTACTCAAGTCCCACATTTTCACTGTCCGATCCTGGCTTCCAGTGAACATGAATTGAGGGTATTCCGTTTCTCCCTCGGTGCCTGCCTTCCTCGAGAACGCGATCGCACCGACACTTTCTGCATGCCCTTCGCAAATTCCAACACATCCATAGCCCCATTCGTCGGGATAGTCAGGGTTCTGGGACAGAGGGGCCCATATTCTGGCGGAACGGTCTTTGCTACCACTTGCAAGCAAACGCCCTCCGACACCGTGGTCGAGTGTTAACACAATGTCCGTATGGCCTTCAAGAAGGCGGGCATCAAATGAGTGGGTATCATATAGACGGATAAGGGAGGAGTTTGTGGCTATAGCCAAATGTGAATCGCCTGTAGAAGGCTTTTGGGGTAAAGTGGGGAATTTCGGCGATAGTAAAGTTGCGTCGACGACCTCGTCATTGTATCCAATCAACTGTCTCGATAGGGATCGCGTCGACAGTGAATGGAACAGAAGGTTTTGATCTGCGTGAATCGAAACTAGAGTCGACGTTGATGGGAGATAACTACCCGACCAGTCTGTGAGAAAAGAAAGAGAGAATGCAAGAGAGTGGACATACAGTACATCAACGATCTGTCTTTGCACTTCTTGCTCGTCGGAAACTGTCGTCTGCTCCTTTCCAAGGGTGAACAGAACGTTTCCGGTCTTGCCGTCCCAGATTTTGACAACACCTTTCTCACCGCCAGTATAGAACCGAATGCCGTCTAGCGCAGACGAAGAACCCGTAAGATCTTCATCTGGATGGAGAAGACCAAGTGCCTCGACTCTCTCGAGGACGGTAATCGTTTTCACAGGAGTCGCGGCAAATACCCTCCCCTTTCCCTTGCCCTTGGTGCTGCTTTTGGAATCGCGCGGCTTCGAAGAGATATCCCAAACAAGCACCACCGAGTCCCGTCCACCACTTACGAGCCATTTTCCGTCACCGGATACATCAAGACCCCTGGGAACAGAAAAGTGACCTTCCAGGATTGCTTCAGGTTTGCCACTGGCTCCTACACTTGTTGCAGTCGCAGAGAGATCAAAGATCCTGATGCGGGTATCCACCGAGGCTGTAATCAAGTGCATAGGTTGTTCTCGGCTGACGGAAGAAAGGTCCTGTGGAAAATTGAAAGCCAATGCGCTCACGACGCCGCCGTGACCTTTGAAGACGTGTGTGATATAACCCCTTCGAATATCCCAAACTTTGACAACCCCATCAGCAGAACCTGAGGCGAGGTAGGTCGAAGTAGGATCGACCCTGCAGACATGGACGGGGGCATCGTGTGCGCGAGAAATCACGCGGACGGGGTATATGAGGTTTTTTGATGACGTGTTGGAAGCCGGTAGTTCAAAGATACGCAGGGAAAGCGATGCCGAGAAGACTAGCAGATGGCTCGATGAAGGTGACAAACAGAGAGAATGGATGGTTTGGGTATCCTGCGGTTTTTTCAATGTCATGTAACGAACGGTGAGTGAGCATTACCTAGACTTACACTGGCAAAACGGCATATTTCGGCGCCAGTCGAAATATCTGTCAAAAGGATGTCTTCAGAGACGCAGGTTACAAGTCTGACGCCGTCCGAGGTGATCGCGACTGGGCCGCCAGTATGCAATGGACCTATGGAACGTGCATTTTTGAAACTGGCACAAGCATCAGCAAAAATTCTACGCAGAACCGTTTCTGGGCTACATACGACGTCTTCAGCTGTGGTCGACGTGCAGAGATGGTCATTGAGCCAAAAAGAAAAACGGAAAAAAAGATTGGTATGTATTGTCACGTGACATCATCCTATTGAGCGTGTAAGTGCCTCCAGTGCATCCTCAGCCTTCCTGCGTCTCTCCTCCTCACATTCTACTGCTCTCTCCGCTTCCCTTCTCCTCCTCGTCTCGTCTTCGAGTAATCCTTCGATTGACCGAATTGTTTCCCGAGTTCGCGACGACTCTGCTTGCATTTGTATCAACTGATCCGCCAGTCGCAATGACAGCGACACCGCCTCTGTTGAGTGCCGCCGTAGACTCTCAAGTTCAGCCTGCAGGTGTTCCATCACGTTATCTGGCCCTTCACGTGGAGTTGTGACGGGGGGCAGCGTAAACGGTTGGGGTCTCGACGGCCCAAAGGTGCTCAACCCAATCAGAGAAGCCCGCCGATCCATAGGATGTATCGGCAACTGCTCCTCGCTCTCATAACCATCGTCGCACCTGTGACCACTTTCAGCATCTGCCGACTCTGGTCGCTCCTCGCCAGATTCTACATTCCTTTCCTGAATACAGGCGGCTTTCGAAGGGTCACATGTTGCAGGACCAACGAAAGAGTTGTGTAGGTCTTCATGCGAGTGTATCGTGCGAAATCCTTGAGAACCTTCTGCATCAAGTGTTGGTGATAGTTTTCGAGGCCTACCCCTCTTTTTAGGTGGCATTGTCGATGTATTAGATGCATCTTCATTGGGTCGACCACGTTTCCGAGGCCGCTTGGTCCCTGGGGGAGCGGTGAGATTCACGGTCCAATACGAACCGAATCCTGGATCTGTAACTGGTCTAGGTTGCTTTTCAAACAGTCTGTTCAGCGATAGGTGGTGCCTGATCGACTGCTATAAAGACATTTTGTAAGATTGAAACGACAACGTCACGAGTCACGCTCACCTTCCATGCTGTTCCTGCAGTCTTGTAATAGGAATACTTGGTTTCCACGGCAGCGTATATTTCTCGAATGGTGAGCCTCCTTTTGGGACTTCCAAGGATCGCGCAGCGAAGAATGACGGGAAGGGTATGTTGGGGTCGTCCTTCCGTGTCTGGCAGGCATCCTAGGTTGTCCGGACACACCAAATGTGGTTCGTGATTTTTGTGTGAATACTCGGGACAGTATTCTGCGATTGCATCTCCATTCATGTCTGACGGGGAACTCGTCGTGGGCGAAGATGGCATTTCGCTCGTGGAGGCTTGGTCAGGCAAGTTTAAGATAAGTCTGTAAGACCATATGAGCCGTTTTCAACGACGCTGAACCACTAGCTGTACGCACTTGACCTTTCTTCGTCGGATCTCGTCAGAACTCGAGGCAGTGTGTAGGTTTGACATTGCACCAGTTCAGCAGGTTGAGAGTGGCATACATCCTTGTTTTGGAAGAATTTGTATCGGTCATTGTTTGGCTCTTTTTGGTAAAACCAGAAGTAGGCGGGACTGGAGGGATCCAACCATGCATTTAAAATTACAGCATTCTATGTAATTTACCGTCGGTACACCACAGCACCATAGATATAGAGTTACATGATTACAGGCTGAAGCTGTAGTCTTGCGAATAATGAGCGGGGACTCCTGACCAATCTGGGACGCTTGTTGTCGTCTGAGGCGTCATCATATGTCCGGAACAAGAGGATGGCATAACCATGGTCGGTGGCGACGGGTCCCTTGGATCCATCGGAGACGGCGATATCTCTTGAGAAGATGGATCTTGAGAAGACGGACTATCTCCGTAGGAACGAGGCCACCATTCATAACCTGGATAGTAGGATGTAGACGGCTCGATACCTGGGAGATCAAGTCCCAGCATGTGTGCCATAATCCGGGTGCCCAAGTCGTGCACCCCATTTTGTCCCTGATTAGACCCGAAAAGGGTGGAGGTGTCATCGAAGGTTTCCTGCTGAAGGTAATCGGCGTTCTTTTCTGGACCGAATGCAGCTTCTGCTGGTCTCTTAGTCCTATCGGGCATATGTGAGGGGGCCGGATTCATTTTGTCATTGGATTCCATTTTGACGCCGTTTAACAATTCCCACCCACGGACCGCAGCAGGCCAGACCATCTGTCAGGGCATCAGTAGGGTACAATAATCATACAAGATGGAAACCATACCTCCATATCTTTCAAAGCGGCCATGCATTGCTGAAGACCAAGGGAGGCTTGGAGGTTTGAGGGTCGTAGAGTCACTGCAGAAGGAGTGAGTTAGAAGTAGATGCCATAGTCAAAAAGCAGACATGTTAATAGATGCATTATGCTGAAAATCCTGTAAGCAAATAACAGCCTGTAGTAAGGAATCGAACCTACCCTGCGGCGAGGATGGTAGATGGTAAGAATGGAGAAACACGCTTCAAAGTAAACGTTTCACGATACGTCGTCACTGTGTTAACGTCAGACTAGCCAACCAAATGCTTCCAAGAACCAGGCTACCTATAGAGCTTATATGGCTAGCAGCACCCTGTGCCAAATCAAATGCCTTGAGCCCAAGCGTATTGCGGGAAGTCGGTTCCGTTCTATAAAAACGAATAAACACCATCGATAATTAAGGGGAAGATTAATTACCCCTTGGAGGGCGATACGCTGAGTGGAAAGTCAATAAATGTATATGTTGACCCATGCGACGTACAATGCTCGGTTGAGAAGTAGCACAACAGCCCAATATCGGATGTTCAGGAAAAGGACATGCGGTGGAGGTATTGCTGCTCGTCTGCTCGTTCCGTCATATCGTAATTGGTCCGGTAGACCAATGAACCACTGGTCCAGACGTCTTTCTGTTTCGGCGTATTTCGTTTTCCGCGCTGCAAATGGAATGCGCCGGACAGGGTAGATATCTGTCACGATATTACCAGAAATCACCGCTTGGCAATGTCTAGTTTCAGCAAAAGGGACAAAAGGAATAATATTGGAAGCTTTACAGAGGGTAGCAAAGGCACGGAGACAGCTTGAAAACTGCCCAGGGACAGGTGGATACGAAGGATCGAGGCTGGATCGAGGCATCGGCGGCCAAATGTCTTCGTCTTCATCCTACAGAAATATCAGCAATGACTCTTGATTGTGGTAGTTGTTCTCACTGGGTTTGTGGCGGGTAGCGGTGTGTCGAAATCGTCGTCCTTAAGGACAATAGGTCTTCCTGCAAAACATCTTTAACGATGCGAAATAAGCATTGAGAAGCGACACATACCTAGGTACAGAGACCCATATCTGAAGCAATGATTTTAGCAAAGCACAATCTAGAATGCATTTGAAGCACGGCAAACCTATCGGCGATACAACATGACCACCAAATTTGACACCGAGTCTCAAGTTCCGTCGGAGAGAAAAGGTCACGCCCGTGAATTTTCCAGGTGGAAGAATCACAATTCAGGCCAAGATCGGTTGCCTAAAAATCCGATGTTTGAATGTAAGCTACGAGAATGATACCAAGACTGACCATCCTCATAGCCATGCCTTGCGATGAAAGTTCAGACTAATCATACCGCGCAGGTTATTCGTACTCACCAACAAATAACCAAGCCTGCTCCATTGATCCTGTAGATATTGATGAATGGAATAAAAACGAGTCAGCAGAAAAAGTTTACCCATTCCAAATTCCCGATACCCTAGAAGTAGCAGGGATTGGACTGTGGATAATCTGGACTGGCGGAAGCCTTTCACTAGCAAAATGTTATGTGATCATGTCAAAGGTGAGACTAGATGAGGACTAACTCAGAATTACTCTGGCACTTGAAAGGTAATCGCTACCAGCCTCCCACATCTTTCCACTCGAGGGGAGTGGGAATTCATCCTCGCAAAACCGTGCAGTTAAGGAAAAGATTGAAAATAGTAGAAGTGGTGTGATCTCTTGAGATGAACCCGGGCGTATGGCATCTGGCGAATAATCCGGTGACATGTAACGGTTGCCTGAACTACGAGAGTTGTTCTTAGCATGCATAGACGAAATTCAATAGAGATGTGCGGCCTACTTCTGCTTCCTATAGGATGTTAATGTTAACGTGTACCTTTGAATAACAAGACAAAAGAAAAGATGAATGAGGATTTACGAACCTCAGATTATACTCTGTTAGGAAAAGTGTCTTGTGTAAAACAGGAAACATTGGATGGACGTAGTTAAAGAAAAGGTCCACAAGTCGATCTTGGACATGAATTGGTGGAAGTGGTATGAGTACATCATATCCTCCGTCCTTTTGTTGATAGCCCGTTCCATGCCATACCTCAGGCGGAGGTAATCGCCTAAGATATAAGATGAACTCTGCTGTCCCGTGGAGGGTATACGAATAGACTCACCACAAACCACCAACATTCCGATCGTCTACGCGATTTCTCCCGAGTATGTGCAAGCCGCTGGTTTTTCCGTGGTATCGGACCTTACAAACGCTCTGAACTAGGAAATCTTATTCTTGGGAATTCACTTACTTCTTGGTTGTCGCCCAATGCCAGTCCCCCTATGGAGTCCAGGGCATCTTGTACATCATCTGGCTCTAATAGGAAAAGAAAGGTCATGAGAGGCCGTTATGTAAACACCACACGAAATCATACCAGGCTCCATCTTATACATTTCGTCCCAATTAGGATAGGCGTGAGCACTATTTGCTGTTGGATCCAGTTTCCTTCGCCGTGCTACTGGTCGGAAGTCTTGTGCAAGACCTCCGGAAGAAGAGGCGAGGTGGTCGGAGAGGTTGTCCTGCCATTCCTTCGTGGGTAGTACCGAAAGGCCATTAGCTGGACCAAACTTGACATCAAAAGCCATCCAGGAAGAGGTGTGAACGACAAACCATGGGAGGATGAAACAATCTCTCGAGATACTCTTGATTGTCGCCGGGACCGAGTAGAATCGCGCAAGCTTGCACTCTCATTGCTCTTTAATATAGAGGCGAAAAAGTCCTCTTTCGTTGCTCCATCGGGTTGACTACGGCGCCCTGAAGGTCCCTGAACGAGAGTCAGCTCATGGTGTCATACAGGCTGGGAGAAAGACAGACGTATGGTCCATTGTCGACTCTCCGGAGGATTTCCCGGGCAAGGTCATCTTGACTCAATGCGGACACGAGACCTTGGACTTGGGGATCGGAGCATTGTATAATGGCTCCTAAAAGTGATTCGACCTGGTGCCACCTCTGTTCAATGGCGTGTATATATCCTTTTGGAGGTCCGCGTTTGTAACTGGGCCCTGAAGATGGTCGGTTCAGACGGCAGCACCACAATGACAAGGGCAATGGAGTCAACATGCCTAGGAATGTGCAAGCTTTTGTGGTGATGAGAGATGCGGTGAGAGACAAGGAAGATGACCATGCTAACCAGCCCCAGCCATGATACAGCTTTTACAAGGCGCGTTGTCCCCTGATGGACGTTCACATTTGCTCTTCGTCTTGCGACACTGATCACACGCTGTAGGACCATTATTCAGACTGGAAGCAAGGAAGAAGTGAAACGAACCTCTACTACTCCTTTTCCTGTTCGTTGGCTGTGCGTCGTTTGAGCCATCGTCGTCTGAATGATCAGAATAATGCCAGTCCATAATGTGAGAGAAGGGAGCAGAGGATGTCTCGCATATCCGTCCGATACGCCTAGGATCACTATTATTGAACGTCTAACACATCACGTGATACGATCTGAGCATCTGACTGTTCAAATGATCGCATCGGACATAAGTCAAGTGAGGCATCGCACATAACTGCAGTGAGGCGTCTGACACTGAGTAGATAATGAATGGATGTGGAGATAAATTGCAACAGATAACGAATTGCAAAACGCGGCTGGAGCCAAAGACTACTTCAACGGGCTGAATGGTAGCGGCGCCAAAATAAACGAATCCATAGTTTTCGCCAACTGTGCCGTCTAGTAGTGTCACCTTTCAGCGAAATGTAATTGTTTGATAATATATCTGACCTTGGACACGGTTTCAGCCCACCCGTCAAGTTGCCATGCCTCTTCACGCAGTTGTTTGCGTGCATCCAACGAACTACACCACGATCAGGGACTAAAGATTTAGGCAAGCACACATGAAACACACGGATATTGCCACAGGTGATGCACCTGGTGCAATCGCCCAATCTGCGAAAACCATGCACCGACTGGCGACGTGAGCTTCCGACGAGCTTCGATGCCCCTTCGCCTGAAAGGAAAACAGTTGAAAGAGACGATGCATGGATTCAATGGATATTACCAAGTATTTTCCCACTCCAAAAGGGTACCTGGCTGGAGGGAGTAGGTCCGCAATTCGAATATTCCCCCTTGTGCATGCGGCGGTGCGGACGGGAAAAAGGCAAACTCTTGGTTTAATTGAGAGACACGGGATGTCAGGAAGGGTAACATTGCTTGGTACGTCTCGATGTGCTAGAACTGGCTTCTGTCAAAGGCAAAGCGAGCTGTATTCAACCACATACCTCGATCGTCGTTCTCAACAACTTCATGGTTGCCTCTAAGCCACCGTAATTCTCGTATTCCAGGATATGAACAAAGGTGTCTTGTTCCCCGACCAATGTCTCCCAGCTACCGGTCAACTTGACGTGTAACCTTGGATCATCCTTGATGCCCAGATAATACCGCTCCCTATTGAGACGCTGAGATTTAAAGACTAATTTGCCCATGAGGACCTACGCTGCTTTTTTGTATGCTTCGGCTTTATCGGGCTTAACGCGATGGGCTACAACATGGTTGAGGTTTGGCTTGTGATCAAGTGCAAATTGGACTTGCTCTCGAAGCCATGCACGTATTTGCCTCGACCAACTATCCTGGAATGTTGCAACATTTCTGATTCACCAGCCTTCTTTGCTTCTGGAGATCCATGCAACAATGACTACGTAGCAATCGGAAAGTCAAGGAGTGAGAAACGGGATGATTGAGACATGGGCAATACCTTGACGGAGATGAGTCTCCGCGTCCGGGGTGATGAAATCGCATGAGCAGGACCTCTGCGCAAAAGAATGGAGGACATATTGTCGCCGAGTACTCTTACGACGCGTGTCCAAGGAATGGAGTCAAAACGTTTACGTAACAAATACTTGGGCCACAAGTCGTTCAAATGGCCAGACAGTACTTACCGCTATCTGGCAGTGGACTAGCTGGATAGTAGAAGAGATTTTATGTTCAGATATTCTTTATCGAGGGTCGAGATGACGACCAGTACGATTCCTACTACATGTCGAAAATACAATCATTGTCGATTCTGGCAAATTTTCGATGACACCAGTGCGAATAAACTAGTCCATTCGCGCCTTCAGCGTGCGCGTGACAATTTTATCCTTTGTGCTGGATCCAAAGCCTATGAGATGGGATATGTCAATCATAAAGACGCGACGCACATCACATGTACTATACACCCCCAACCAGAGTATGCATCCCGATCCACAGCATTCAGAATGGTTTGAGATATTGTCTCGAATAGATCTTCTGGCTCCAAGTCAGGTTCCCATAGTCCTTCGGCAACACCATAGAGCTTCGAGCTAGCGGTCCCTGCTACCACAAAGTCTTTTGCAAAGTTCAGGCATCCAATGAGGTCCGTTGCAGCTATGAATGGTTTTAAACCGCCAGACGGTGTCCTGGATAGCCCGGCCATGACGGGTTCCACGAAGTAAGGACCAAATCGATGTTCGTAGAGTGTCGAAGACACCAGGTGAGCGAATGTTTCTGGTTCGATTTCTCGTTCCTCCTTGATAGTGTACATGTTAACCCGGAAGCGAAATCGTTCTCGTCTAGCGTGTAATAAATTTCTCTGACTGAAGTTGGTCGCTAGACAATGGATTGCACATACAATGTCGTGACATCTGTCGCCAGACCAGGTAATCCGATGTAGATACGATCTGTCACTGGAAATATCTTGACGGCGTGAAATTTTCCGAGTTGAATTACAATATGGAGAACACACACCCTTTGAAAATTGGACGAGATGCCTAGCGCTTGGCTTCCAAGGCGCAGATCGGATGCAATGGCGACACAATCTTTTCCGACCATGGCGATCACAGAGCCACCGTTATATTCCATGATCGACTGTGTAATTTGTCAAACCATATGCGTGGTGAAGGGGCGGAAATCGTACCATGTTGGCTGGTATATGGTCTTACGCGTCGAAGGCTTGAAGTAATGTTAACGCAAAGAGTGACGCGTCCCTTTAGGACATGCGACTAGTCACGTGCTATACTTCCCTCCCACCAAGATGGCGTGCACGCTGAGGCCTCGTCCGTTCATCAAGGCTGTTCCCTTCTACCCTAAGTTCAGATCCCTCTCCAACCTCAGCGCTGTGCATCGCCATGCCCGCAGGAGGCTTGAGGAAATAGATGCCAACAACCCGTTCCCGACAACCCTTGTCGATTCCTTCAACCGCAAGCACGATTACCTGCGTATTTCGCTCACTGAGAGGTGCAATCTAAGATGTCATTCATTGAGCTTTTCACGGGTAATCGTAATTGATACATTCTCAGGTTTCTATTGCATGCCAAGTGAAGGTGTAGAGCTTTCACCGGACGCAAAGCTTTTGACGAACGAAGAAATCCTCCGGTTGGCGGCTTTATTTGTCAAGAGTGGAGTAACCAAGATTCGACTGACTGGTGGAGAGCCTACTGTGCGCAAAGGGATCGCTGACATCATAGGTCTGCATGCAGGTAAACTGTGTCACTGACATTGATTGCAAACCTTCAGGTAGACTAAACGCACTGCGACCCCTTGGCCTGAAATCCATCGCCATGACAAGTAACGGTTTGGCTCTTTATCGCAGCCTCCCACGACTCATTGAGAACGGACTTTCCCATCTGAATTTGAGGTAGGACTTTCCGTCGAGAGCGGCCCAGCTTGACACAAGACAGCCTAGACACCATGGACCCATTCAAATTCGAATTGATAACGCGACGTAGAGGACATGATCACGTCCTGAAGGCACTGGACGTTGCCTTGAACTCCACTTTGGCATCAGTCAAACTAAATGTAGTGGTAATCAAAGGGCTCAATGACGGGGAAATCTACGACTTTGCCGAGATGACCAACAAACATAGTCTCTCTGTCCGGTTTATAGAATTCATGCCTTTTACTGGTAAGTGCTTGACAGTCGTCTGATACCCCCGAGTAGATTGTCGTTTCCAGGAAATCGATGGGACAAGAACAAGATGGTGGCATCGGCAGAACTTCTGGAGCGTTTATCCGCTCGATACCCTGGCCTTCAACGCGCTGAAGACGAACTTAATGATACGGCGCGAACCTGGCAAATTCCCGGTTACAAAGGCAGCTTGGGATTCATCAGCAGCATGTCGGACCATTTTTGCTCGTCGTGTAATCGCCTACGGATAACTGCAGACGGCCAGATAAAGGTTATCACGCTGCACCTATCTCCTAATATAAAATTGATACCCGTTATCAAGGTCTGTCTATTTGATCCCCTAGAAGTGTCCTTGCGGGACAAGATGCGCGAAGGGGCTTCCGATGAGCAGTTATTACAAGTCATCCGCCAAGCAATTTTCGGCAAGAAGGAGAAGCATGCTGGGATGGAAAATATCGATGTCATCACAAACCGGCCCATGATATTGATAGGTGGTTGAGTCTCTTTTCTGTGTAAAGGATATCCTTACATCTACGCTCTGCTCCGAATATAAATTACAGGTTATACCAACACTGCCCATTTTACCAGGCCTAAAAGAGCCTCCAAAATCTTTATCTCGTCGTCGACCCAACTCCGCCGCTACAACATGGTCTCACATCGACATTTCAGTGCATGTTCTGCGTCCTCGTCTGCGTCATCTCTAACCCATATCGATGGGCAAGGACATGCGTCCATGGTTGATGTCAGCGATAAAAGATCGACAAAGCGTACGGCAACAGCCACCGGCCGCATCTATATCCCCCGTACAGCATACGACCTCGTCATTACAACCCATTCTACCAAAGATCTTCAACATAGTATTGTGTCGCAGGAAGACCCTGGAATGGTTAAAGCACGCCGCAAAGGTGACACGTTGACGGTGGCGCAGTTAGCAGCTATCATGGGTGCCAAGCGGACATCTGACCTGGTTCCTTTGTGTCACCCTCTTTCTATCACAAGCGTCCAGGTTACATTGACCCCTGAAGAAGGATTCAGGGACAGCCGTGGGCCCAGCATATTGTGTCAGGCGACTGTGTGCACAGAAGGGAAAACTGGTGTCGAAATGGAAGCTCTCACTGCAGTATCTGTCGGCTTGCTTACGGTCTGGGATATGCTGAAAGCGGTAGCGGGCAAGGATATGGAGATCGGCGAGATTTTCGTCTCACACAAGTCAGGCGGTCGCAGTGGGGATTTTGAAAGAAAAGTTGCACCTAGAAAGGTATGTCAAGGGCCGCATCAGTAACTTGAAGTCCTCCGTGGCATAATTTCTATCATTTTCTCATTCTTGAATAGTGAAACTTGAGGTTGAAAGGTTATATACGAAGATCCAAAAGACATTCCCCGATGAATCTACAGTGCAATTCGCCGACAATCTCGTCCTCAACCAGTCGCGCGACCTCGATACCCTGTACCGTTTGGATATCATATGACGAAACAGGGCAGGAAAGAACGTGTCTCACGTCCTGGACCTTGATAATTGTGGGTACGCCAGTCACCCTCCAGGGGTCACCTCGGAAGGGATTAAGCGGTGTCTTCCATCTAGAAGACAGATACCAATGTGTAGTCAGCACCCCACACGTGCAATAGACTTTTATGTAAGTACTCGGCCCTTTCTCCGACATAAACGATCACGGCCGAAGGGGCATCCGCAGGACCGAAGGTTTGCTCGACCAAACCTTCGACATCGCGACAATCCTGTTTTGACCATCATTACCGTAACTTTGCTGCGTAGTCGACATAAGGCAAATACAGGACACCACATCTTTCCATCTACAATTGATGAGTAGAATACCAGATATTGACATGACAAGTTCTTGAGTGCCGCTGGATCAATAGGGCTTTCAACGATTTCGAGAGGCATGACGGTGATGTGAAAGAGGGAGTTGGCTGAATAATTCAACACTTTGTCAACTGTAGAACGCCGAGTTTATTATTTAAATAGACTATCTACTACAAGGGCACAGCGTCTCGCAAAGCTACCAAACATTTAGGACGAAAAACAGGCCTTTGTTACAAATGGAAAATAACACAAAGAGCGGGTACCCGACTGATGGCGGATGTCTGTCCGTGCGCTCGAGGCTAGTTAATGACAGCACAAAGTAAACGAATTCTGCGAAGTGAAGAAAATACGGGAATTCGAACGGGTACCAAACAATCATCAAAATCCAGAGCGAAATGTTCAATTGCCCGAACCGCCTCCATACGACGAACCGTTGGATCCATATGAGTTCTCGGAACCCGATGGATTGTAAGAACCGGATGAGTTATTGGAACCGTGTGGTCCATTTCCACCGTACGAGCCATTGGATCCTTTGGCAGCGGTAGGTTGACTGTAGGCTGTCGTTGGAGGAGATGGAGAAGCGTATGTGTTCTGCCAGTTGCTGTTTCCGCCCTTTATCGTCCAATAGGATTTACACTATTACAGCTGTTAGCAGAGGCAAACTCATTCCACACAACCCCAACTCACCTGCCCAAGACAATCCGAGAGACCTGTCTCACTGACGGTCTGTGTCGCAGTAGCGGTAGACACGTAAGTCTTCGTCTGGACGTAAGTCTTGTTCTCGATCATGGTAGAAGTCACCGTGTTCACTACAGTCTGTGTCTGAAGCGGAATGAGCGCCGGTCTTTTATGAATACAGAATAACCTTACGGGATCTATGGTCTCAGTCTGCTTCCAAACCGTAACGACGGTCGTGGGGACGACATTGGTGACGGTGTCAGTCATGGTGACGCGATCAGTCATGGTTTCTGTCATGGTAGCAGTTTGAACGGTGGTGACCATGTCGGTGACAGTGGCAGTCTGCGTTTGTAGAACCGTCTTGGTCTGGAGTACATGTTAGTCTCCATTGAGTGATGCGAGGCAGTAGAAAGGCGCATACGTTGTCAATGACCTGCGTGCTGACCCAGACTTTTGTGTACGTTGTCGGAAGGACGACGGTCTGCATCTTTGTCATCGTGACAAAATCG
>Ga0307516_10001833_pt1 | contig 29158 bp, 32 predicted proteins | sample 19_EM_MG_FD_203310 | JGI IMG/M metagenome (GOLD analysis project Ga0307516, IMG submission 203310) | Populus trichocarpa ectomycorrhiza microbial communities from riparian zone in the Pacific Northwest, United States - 19_EM | ecosystem: Host-associated > Plants > Roots > Unclassified | place... | reverse complement strand
AGTGGAAAACTTTAAGTGTAAACTTCAAGTATAATCTGGGTAAAATATGGTGACAAAACTTCAAATTGTGTACCAGATTATATGTGAAATTAAACTTTATATATATTGTCTTCACATTTAGTCCAACATTTAGGCCAGGGTAAATATTGATATCCCCCCTGTAGTCCCCAAGTCCTATAAATATTGATAATCCCCCTATGGTCCATCAGTGCTAGGGTACTGATAGAATGACTCAGGGGACTACAGGGGGGATATCAATATTTTACCCTGGCCTAAATGTTGGACTAAATGTGAAGACAATACATAAAGTTTAATTTCACATATAATCTGGTACACAATTTGAAGTTTTGTCACCATATTTTACCCAGATTATACTTGAAGTTTACACTTAAAGTTTTCCACTACATTTTTCCTAGTCCTAAATATTCACCGCCGCGTTGTGACAGTGCAGTGAGAGGAAGGAGGCAACCGGATAAATCCGGGGTACGCCAGAACTTTTTGCCTTTTTGTGTATTTCTCCGCAGACCAGCGTGCCCATGTTCAGTTGCTTTCGTCCACCGATATGGTCTGTCCTTCCCCAAGCAGGGCTTCTACAGCATTCCGAGTATGGCATCGTGCGTAATTTGGACAACTTGTTCACTGCGCAACTGAGACAATTCACTGAGTAACTACTGCGGTAATGGTTTTGGGTCAACTAGGGGTGTTGTGCTGGGTTCAATTCACAGAACTCGACGGAACTTCCTTACAAGAGGGAGATCATCGTCGATCATCGATCATCATTGTACCCAGCACTACTGAAGATACGTTATCTTTCTTTCAAATGATAGAAATGGCAGGGTTTGTGGTTTGTGGTTTCTGCCAGGCGCTTCCAACTATCTCGATACTTTTCATAGCATCAGTGCTGCGGTCAGCCACCTCCCAAGTCACCCCTTTTCATAATGCAAATACGGTGAACGTTATTCAAGGATTTCTCACATCCTATCAAGAAAAGATGAAACCTTACCTGTTTCCAAAGTTGGGTGATTTTTCACGATATGACAGTTGTTTTCTGCTTTTTGTCGTCTTATTTCTTGCAGAGTGAGCACCTACTACCCCAACTGCATTGGAGATGACTAGCTCGTTGTTTCTAGCCTTGACAAGATATGAAAGTATTGTGTATTGCACACAAGAGTCGTAGTACCCTGGCACTGTTTCATCATCCTGTGTGCAGCAAGCAATATCCAGTGGTTTTATATTCCCACCAAGAATGACTGACAAGACTGTGGAATTGCATATAATTCTGTTCATTGGCCTATCGGTAGCAATGCACACACTGATTGGGGGGCTTTGCAGGTCTCTACTCCACGGTGACAAGCCCATCCATCCAGGTTCTTCCAGAAACCAATAGGAAACGGCCCCGGTATGAATCTATGATCGTATGTGAGGTCATCTTCTGGTGGGCCAAGGCCTCATTCCTTTTCAGCGCTTGTGGTCAAATTTCAGTGTTCTCTGCGGGTGATAGGTCCCTCGACAAATAGTGAGTCCGCGAGAATTTCAACTGGTGAGCATGGCTGTATGGATCTCGCTTGATCTAGTACTGTTACACTACATGTGTGTTTTCATTTCATCAGTATACCTGGCCCTTTCGCCCTGCTACCTCAAGTTCGGCTCCACACCACATTGCAACAATGGGCGTCAATATCGAATGAGCCCTCTACCTTGCTTCCTTTGGGGAATCACTGGTCAAGTTTGTACTGTCCTGCCTAAAGATAGCCAGGCCTGGGGTTTGCCTGAACGAGGCCATAAAGTAGGTCCAGTTTGCACACCATCTTTGCCTCAGCCCACTCAAGTTGTTGTTTTGCTCTCTAAGCCATCTTCATGTTGAGCCAAGAATCTTCCTCTCAGAATAGTGGCCAATCGACGGATAACAAGAACAGCCCCGACCCATCGGACCCCAGGAAGGTGCTCAAAGAACTTGCCGAACGTGCATCACGATATAGCATCAACCTCGATGGATTGGTATCTAAAGACAATGTCTCTTGTTTCCGAGGAGGATATGCTACGATTCATTCGGGCATTTTGAAATCAAATCAAGCTGAGGGGACGATTAGAGGGGACGCAAGCAGTGCCTCATTCGGAGATGGCAAGGCTACGAAGGTAGATCTACTACTCAAACATACTCTACCCTACCTCTGATGTGTGTGAGTCAAGGTGGCTATAAAGACTCCTCGTGGTGGTCTTCCAGGGGATAAGGAAACCATCAAGGTGCGTACAATTAGCGTGCTTCGACCTGCTCTGATCCTTAGATAGACATTCCTGCGAGAAGTGCATGCCTGGTCCAAGCTCACTCATGCAAATGTCCTTCCTCTCATCGGGATCACTACGCAATTTGAACTGACCGTTTCGATTATTTCTCCGTGGGCGGAGAAAGGAAATGCGCGTGATCATGTAAAGGATAAGTCTATTGACCCCCGCCCTTTGGTACGTTATGGGTATCTTAAGTAAATGCTATCTGAATGTTGTATAGATCCAAGGGATCGCAAGTGGGCTATGTTACCTGCATAACTGCAGTCCTAACCCACTATACCATGGAGATGTGAAGGGGGTGAGTCTGCTTGTCTTCATAACGTGGTTCTATTTGATGGGGCCCGTTGTAGCTCAATGTGTTGGTGACTGAAGAGGGCAGAGCCCTTCTTACTGATTTTGGTCTATCATTTCTAACCAATTCTTCATTCAGTATGTCCACCCCAGGACATACTGGAGGTTCATTACCATGGATGGCACCAGAAATGTTCGACGTCTATCACGAGACAACAGCCGCACAGGATGTGTGGGCATTTGCAATGACGGCTTTGGTAACATTTTCCCCAATCTGTGCTCGTAGGCTCGTAGCTGAATTTCTGCAGGAGCTGTGCACCCGTGAAGACCCTTTTCACCCAATCAGCGGCACCGCTTCCATCGTGATGAGGATCTTGAAGGGTCCGCCAGATCGTCCAAGTGCTGAGAATACGTATTTTCCTTTTACGGACGAGTGGTGGGGTATATTCTCCGAATGCTGGCACTCCAAACCCTTGTCGCGTCCTACCATGTTCCAGGTAGCTAATAAAATCGAACAGACAGTACGTTCTTCCCCTGACTTACGGTTGTCTGTTATTAATTGATGCTCAAAGATGCTATTGCATAATCCGACCGCTCCAAACGGTTTAACGCACGCCAATGGTCCAACAAATCTTCCTCACCGTCATAACCTCTTGTACGGTCATTGAGAACTTTGAAGCTTGATTCGAATTGCGGAGCAATTCTTATACGCCGTTGGCCTTTGTCATTGATATTTATACTCCGTCTGCAGTGTAGTAGGAAGTCGCAGTCCCGACCAAAGTGTTGATGCATACATTTCAGCGTCAGGACTCTTGGGCCTTTTACAGAGAAGTTTATATGATATCTTGGCAAAATTGATCTAATTGAACTCGGAATCGGCGAGAAAGGCGCGTCATTCTCGAGGGCGTACTCTTTGTAGTAAAGCAGATATTTTCGATGATGAATATTAATTTGGTCATGCTCGGTGCACAACTTGCTTCGATATTCCTTCAAGTGAGTGCATTCCTTCGCATTAAACCTCCGAAGCGTTTCTGAGAACATTGGCACATTCTATTATACTAAATGGTAGACCGCCGTGTATGCGACATTTGCATGTACGTGTGTTCACAATGGACTGGCTTCTCATGCAATCTGTGCATGCTATCCCTAGGCGGGGGGCCCGTAGAGCATTTGTAGCTGTGAAACAATTGAACATGGTACGAAAGTCGATGCTTCTCCTGCTGGAACCTCCTGAGCCCTCAAGCAATGGCTGGCACCCATGAAATCTTGGAAAACTCACTAGCAGAGTACTGGCGAGGCCCATGTCTTGGCTTCCTATTCCTTTCCAGAGCACTGCGTCATTTCATTTCCTTTTCCCATTTTTGCTCCAACAAACCTTACACTTTCCATTCAGATGCAATGTGTTGGATATGGACGCCACTATCGTTCCATCTTCCAAGCTTAGTCAGAGGACGCCTTGCCTGGAATAATATGCTACCTCGTTACAGAAACAGGATTTGAATACCAATATAGTGTGCATCTCCAGGATCCACGCCGTATTCAGTTCGTAAATGACAATCCCTACGTGACACCCTCCATAGCTGAGCACGGGGAGATGGTCAAAATTCAATCCCACCATTGGGAACGGAGGCTTGGGACTGCTTCATCTGCAAGGATAAGTAGGTAACGGGTGGCATTGCAACTGGCGAGAACCGTACGATCTCTGTAATTGTCTGAATTATACACGACATTGTAGGGCGAGACACAGGGTCATATTCCCAACAATTGGTGCAGATAGCCCACCATTCGTCTGTCAAACGTGCGCATGTATCGTCCATGCTTGGACAATCTGGACCACGCCCGACAATCCGAGTTATGATAGAGGCAGTAGTAGCAAACAGATGGAAGGGGTCTTTACGCGTGAAGAGCTCCTGCATGGACAGACATTACACAAAATAGCGAATGTAAAAGAATCAATGGCATACGAGTACTGTCATTCCGAAAGCCCACACGTCTGCTTCGGGTGATACTTCGCCACCATCCAAAATTTCAGGAGACATCCATTTTAAAGTACCTTTGGTCCCCCCTGTACTGGACATGGTCATACTAAACGAAGAATTGACGGCAACAGAGAAACCAAAGTCAGTGAGGAGGCACAAACGAACGGTGTGCTGGTCGAATCTATTTCATGCGTGTCCTGTGGAGAATCCAAAACTTCCGGTTTAGGCTGGAACTAGAAATTAATCTTAGGATCAACCCCGGACAGGGAAAGGTCCTGAAGGCTGACGCCTCGAAGCAGTGCATCGTGGACGACAGGAGGTAGAGGCACAGAGTAGTTAATTATATCCCTGATCAAATGAAGATATCAACACACATGTAACGTCCTTTGCAGTCTGAGGTCCAGGGTGTCGCCTTAACCTGTCATTGTGGGCCGATATGGTCATTCGATGCCATTGTTTGCCCGGTGCCGAGGCGTCTATCACTGAAAGATATGAACCCTCGGTCCAGATCTACCTTTCGCTCGTATAGGAACTATACATGTGACCAGCATAGTTTTGAAAGGCAGCCGCATCAGAGTGTATGAAGCGCTGGCATGGATCTGGACAAAATGCGTGCATTTGAAGTTGAAGGCAGTATCCGCGAAGGAGCGATCGGCGCTTGGCGCCCAATCACGTGCACCACCCGTTTGGCACTTGAGCGCTTTCAACAAAAGTTTCTGTCTCAGAGCGGGGCTCAACATCCGTTTCAGTTCCTCGCCCAGTGTGGAGCAGAGGCTTCAGTCGCAGCAGCCGGTCCAGAGCAAGCTTTGCATTGGTCGACAACTGGTTACTGGAATGTCATCTAGACCACTGGGTATTACCGGTGCCACTACTAGGCCACTACCACCTCCCAATTTCCATGGCAAGTTCACTCATCCAGATTTTCCCACAGTGGACAGAAACCAATAGGAGATATCAGTCTATTTGATCATATACGACCTAGGTCATGCAATAAGGTTCGGTGGGCCAAGTTCTCAGTGTCCTCTACGGGCGATCTGAGGCGGGTTGACAGATAGTGGTTCCACGAGAATTTTAACTGGTGAGCAAGGTTATGCGAGTCCAGCTCGAACTCCTCTAAGTACACACTACGTACGTGTCTTAATCTGATCATTGTGGTTGGCTCCACACCGCATTGCAACAGTGGGCGCCAATATTGAATGTGCCCTCTACCCGCTTTCCTTGAGTAATTATGGACAAGATTGTACTGCCCTGCGACTCCTGTCTAAAGATAGCCAGGCTTGGGGTTTTCCTGAACAAGGTCATAAAGTAGGTCGCCTGCACACCGCCTTTTCCTCAGCCTATTCTTGTTGTACTCTAAGTTGTCGTCTCCATGTCGAGTCAAGGACGTTCTTCGCACCAAACCAACGGCGTTCACGATCATGGACGGATAGATAACAACGACAAACCCAGTTCCCCAGATCCTAGGGTGGTGCTTAGTGAACTTGCCAAAGGTGCATCGCGATATAGCATCAATCTCGATGGGTTGGTATCTAAAGACAATGTCTTTTATTTTCGGGGAGGATATGCTATGGTTTGGTCGGGCATTTTGCGACTAAAGGAGGCTAAGAAAGTGATTGGAAGGACCGCAAGCAGCGACTTCCTCGGAAATGGCGAGACTATGAAGGTAAATCTACTTCCCAATCATACTCTAGCTTACCTCTGATGGACGCGAGCCAAGGTGGCTATAAAAACTCCTCGTGGTGGTCTTCCAGGGGATTTGGGAATTATCAAGGTATATACGATTAGTGTGCTTCGACCTGCTCTGATCATTGGATAGACATTCCTGAAAGAAGTGCATGCCTGGTCCAAGCTCGCTCATGCAAATGTCCTTCCCCTCATTGGGATCACTACGCAATTCGATATGACCGTATCAATCATTTCTCCGTGGATAGAGAAAGGAAATGCACATGATTTCGTGTGTAGGGAGTCTGTTGACCCCCGCCCTTTGGTGCGTCAACAACTATTATAAGAAAACCTTGTCTGAATACTGTAAAGATCGAAGGGATTGCAAGTGGGCTATGTCATCTGCATAATTGTATTTCGGGGCCACTGTACCATGGAGATGTGAACGGGGTATGTTTGTTTGTCTCTGCGAGGCGATTCTGCCTGATCGACTCGTTCAAGCGCAACGTGTTGATATCTCAATGCGGCCAACCCCTTCTTACTGACTTCGGTCTATCATTTCTCACCAATTCTTCGTTCAGTTTGTCTGCCACAGAACATTTTGGAGGTTCATTACCATGGATGGCACCAGAAACAATGGAAGTTTGCGGCAAGGCAACGGCAGAACGGGATGTGTGGGCATTTGCGATGACGGCTTTGGTGAAATTTCCCCCATTTATGCTCGTAGGCTCGTAGCTGATTTTCTGCAGGAGCTGTTCACGCGTAAAGACCCCTTTTACCCAATCAGCGGCACCGGTCCCATCGTGTTGAGGATCTTGAAAGGTCCGCCTGATCGCCCGAGCCCCGAAAATACGTATTTTCGTTTGACGGACGAGTGGTGGGGTATGTGCTCCAGATGTTGGAGTTACAAACCTTCGTCGCGTCCTACCATGTTACAGGTAGCTGAGAGGATCGAACAGATAGTACGTTCTATCCTTGTTACCTAGTTTTCTGTCACTGATGATGTTCAAAGATGCGATTGCCCCATGCCTCCACTAACAGTGTAACACACACAAATGGTGCAGGAAACTTTGCTCGCCGCCGTAGCCATGCGCACGGTCATTGAGAACCATTCATCACGAGAGGGACTGGACTCGATGCTTGGATTGATTTGCAGAGAAATATTTATACAGTTGACACTGATATTTCGGATGCACTGTTTGGCAGTCTCGATCAAAGTGTTTATGCAGCCAGTGCCACGCATCTTTTATAGTGGAGTTTAATAGAGTGATTTGGGAGGATTGCTGGACCCACATGGGGGACTCCATCGAGTTAACTGTCAATGGGAATGTAATATTGCCTTTGATCGAGCAATCTGTAAGGAGGACGCCTAATGCCTGCACTGGCTAATCATATCTTATATGCTAGTATATATGTATCCGACAATATCTTGAAGCCTGCACTAGTCAGCAAGTCCGAATCAACCGTGTTACTTTCAAACTCAATCGCACGCACTGGCGTGTTCAAATTTGCATCAACTAGGCACAAACTAGGCACACATGTGACTTCAGAGTTTACCATGTCTGGAATCACACGTATCATTTCCTTGTAAGAATAGGATTTCAGCAAGTCTCTACGCGACATACACCGTGGGGATATCCATGGTCACGGCGATGGTCAAACTTAACGTCTGATGCCATTGGGAATGGCGGCATGGGACATGTCCCTCTGCAAAGATAGTAGGTAAAGGGAAGCATCGTAAATGGCAGTGAACACACCATTCTTGTGATTGTCCGAATGACATATGACATTGGAGGGCGCGAGCTGGGCTTATAACTCCAACATTCGGAGCAGACATCCCACCACTTGTCTGTCATACGTGTGCATGTATCGTTTGTGCTTGGACGATCTGGCCCATCCCTAACGATTCCAGTTATGATAGCAGCAGCAGTGGGGAGGCGATGGAAGGGGTCTTTACGCGTGAAGAGCTCCTGCATGGATATACTTTAGAATTGGGAATGTGAAAGCGTGAAAAGCATACAAGCGTTGTCATTCCGAAAGCCCACACGTCTGCTTGGGGTGATACCGCACCGCCATCCAAAATTTCAGGAGCCATCCATCTCAAAGTGCCTTTGGTACCCCCTGTATTGGACAAGGCCATGCTAAACGAAGAATTGACAGCAACAGAGAAACCAAAGTCGGTCAGGAGGGCTTCGCCGTTGTTGGATATTAAGACATTGGCCTGCAACACGATCATGTCAAACAGTTGTCATCTCCTGAAAGATATCTAAACCTACGCCTTTCAGATCCCCATGAAATATTGGATGTGGTGTGTGGGTATGCAGATAATGCAGCCCTTCCGCAATTCCCTCGATCTGCATAGTAGTATTTAGATAGCTATAGCTTCGGATCCGTGCACTTACCAAGGGCCGAGGATCAACAGTTTTATTTTGCACATGATTATGCGCGTTCCCGTTCTCCATCCATGGAGATACAATAGACACTGTCAGATCGAACTCGGTGGTGATGCCTAGGAGAGGGTGGACATTTGTGTGATCCAGCTTCCACCAGACGTGCACCTCTTTGAGGAATTTCTGCTCAAGGATCAGAGGGTCATTGAAAGGTGACGAAAGCTGAGAGGACCTTGATATTGCTTTCACCACTTGGAGGACCAAAACACGGAGATTTTATGGCCACCTTCCAGCCGCTTATATTAGAGGCTAGCACGATGACAGCTCGGAAACTATTTTACCTTGTTACCATATTTATCTGCCCAGACACGACCGCCTAGAGTTACGGCCTTATCCATTTTCGTGAGATCAATAGTACCCGAACGAACAACGGCACCGCTTCCGCGCAAGAGGGTGTCCTCGTTCTTGGATACACATCCATCGAGGTTGACACTGCACCGCGTTGCACGTTTGGCCATATCTGCGAGAGCTTTCCTGGCATCCTGTGGACTAGAGCCAGAATTAATTTACATATGCCCGCCCACGATGGTGGCACTGTTAGCTGGAGGATTGACACTTACTGTGAAGATCCTTCATTTCTACTAGCCATGGAGATATCGGTATAATTCAGTGGAGAGAGAGTGCTGGCTGAGCACATTTTATGTCTGCCCTGTGAAGAAGCCCAAACCTCCTGTTTACACAGGAACTAGAAGTTGGCCAAGGGTCCTAAAGATTGCGCCTTGGATTAAAGGTCAACATACCTGAGGTAAAGACGTGAAGTAGTTAATCACATCCCTGATCAAAAGAAGGTACCAACACATGTGTGATGCGTCCTTTGAAGTCCGGGGTTCAGGGTGTCGTACCAACCCATCATTGGGTACCAATATTCATAAACCCTAAGACCAGATCTACTATTCGTGCGCGTAGGAACTCTACGTGCGAGCAGGAGATGACCATGAAGCAATGGGATAAATTGCAACAGGCCCTGCAGGGGTATTACACAAGGCAGAGATTTGGGGCTATGTATTCAGCGCTGGGATGGATCTGGACGAAATGCGTAATGCACGCATTAAACAGTCAGCAGCGAAGATGTAGGTGCAGCGTGGGGACAACGCGGCGTGGTCAGACCAATTCTACGATCCATTGATGGGTGGGGAAAAGCACCGAGAGAGGTGTGCGTACTGAAGTCTGACTTACAGGAACTCCTCTCTAGTATTCAGCCTTAGTGCGGGAGACCAGGTGCGTGCGCATGCCAAATACTTCGTTGTAGAAGGTGGCCAGTAACAGGAGCGGTTAATCCAGGATCCGCAGTAGAACGCTGATCTGTAGGGGCTTCGCAGTCCCGTCCGGTAAGCACATACTGAGTCTTGGCTGCCAGATAGGCTGTTGGCCAGAGATGCACCTGCCCACCAGCCTTCAGAAGGCCACAAGTGTGCATGCCAACTTCGACGGTGTTCAAACTACACCCTGATGAAAAACTTACCGCGTGCACGCCCAAGCTGAAAGGGATGGATCCATGGCCTGTTTTGCGATTGCGTGAAATGCACTGCACGTCTTGCTGCACGTTGTGGTTGCACTCCCTTTTCAAACTCCGAAAAACTCCGCATGTCACCATAACGGAGACCCGAGACTAGACGCCGAGTGTGCCTCATCCTCCCCCAGATTCATCCAATCATCCGTTTCAGTCGCTGACACAGTGTGAAGTAGAGATAGAGACCAAAGGCAATCGCAACAGCTGTTCCGGAGTAATTAATGATAGCATTGGTCAGACAGTTGGAATGTCGTCCAGCCAACTGGGTTCTCCATGCAAACTAGGTGTTACTACTTCAGATTGCAGATCCTGGTCACTAGCCTCGCGCTATTTGCAAGGCTCGTGCCTCGTTTTCTGCCCTCTTGGCATAGCACTACGTCATGGCGTGTGCCTTTCCAACCTTGCTCCATCAAACCTTTTCCGATGACTCTCCGTTTGGATACAATAATACGCTGGATGGTCACCACTATCATTCCCTCTACCTAGCTTGCTTAATCAGAGTCCACCTTACAGAAACAGGATTTCAATATCAATATGGGGTGTATCTCTAGGATCCACGCCAGATTTCAGGTAGTAAATGTTAACCCTGGGTGACAATCTCCATGGCCGAGCACGGACACTACGATGGTCAAACGATGCCATTAGGAACAGAGGCTCGGGACATGTTCATCTAAGAGAGTAAGTAGGTAACGGACCACTTTGCAACTGGCGAGGAACGCACGATCTCTGTGATTCTCTCAACTATACACAACATTGTTGGGCGGGACCCGGGTTCATATTCCCAACATCTGGAGCAGATATCCCACCATTCGTAAGTCATACGCTGACATGTATCTTCAGCGCTTGGGCAGTTTGGCTTTCTTCCTGTAGTGATTCTAGTTGTGATGGCAACACTTTTGTGGAGTTTACAGTAAGGCTCTTCACGTGTAAAGAGCTCCTGCATGGATTTGCTTTATCATTGAAAAGGTAAAAGAGTGAACGGCGTACGAGCACTGTCATTCCGAAAGCCCACACGTCAGCTTCAGCTGATACATCACCACCATCCAAAATTTCGGGAGCCATCCATCTCAAAGTACCTTTGGTCCCTCCTGTATTGGACATGGACATACTAAAGGAAGAGTCGACGGCGGCAGAGTAGCCAAAGTCTGTCAGGAGGGCTTTACCGTTGTCGGATATCAACACATTGACCTGCAACATGATCATGTCAAACAGAAACCATCTCTGTAAGGCAAACTAGACCTACACCTTTCATATCGCCATGGAATATCGGATGTGGTTTGTGGCTATGCAAATAATACAGGCCTTTCGCAATTCCCTCGATCTGTGTAGTATTTAAATAGATACCTCCTCCATGATGTGCACTTACCAAAGGGCGAGGATCAATAGCTTCATCCCGTACATAATCACGTGCGTTTCCGTTCTCCATCCATGGAGAAACAATGGACACGGTCAAATCAAACTTGGTGGTTATGCCGAGAAGTGAGAGGATATTTACATGGTCCAGCTTGGACCAGACGTGCACTTCTTGTAGGAATTTCTGCTCAAGGGTAAGAGTGTCGTTGAAACTGAAAGTTGAAAGTACCTTGATATTACGTTCACTATTTATGGGACTGGCCCGTGGAGTCTTTATGGCCACCTTCAAGCCTTCCATGTTAGAAACCAATATAATAGTTGAGAAATCATTTTACCCTGTTACCATATGCACCTTCCCAGAAACGACCGCCTGTAGGTCTGACCTCCACCATATTCCTCAGATCAATAGTCCCCGAACGAACAAAAGCGGGCCCTCCGACGCGCAAATCATATGGTTCATCCATGGATACACATGCATTGAGGTTGATACTATACCGGGTTGCACGTTTGGCATATTCTTCGAGAATTGGCCTGGGATCCTGTGGACTAGGGCTAGTATCAATACACAATATATCGGCCCCCAACAGTCGGCATTGTCAGCTCGGATGATTGACACCTACTGGGGAGGTACTTGATTTGTGGGCATGGAGCTGGCCTAGAGTTCAGTAGAGGAGTAACGGACGAACGATGTATTGGCCCTGTTTTATGTCCTACTACGGAAAACCCCAAACCTCGCGACTAGGAATTTGTCCTTGAATCGGCCCAAGCAGCGAATGGTCCTGGAGATTGACGCTCTGGATCAGTGCATCATATAACTGTGGAGACATACTTGAAGTAGCGGCACAACGTAATTGATTATATCCCTGATCAAACAGCGCGGCTGTGATGCGTTTTTCGAAGTCTCTGGTTCAGGGTGTTATCCTGGCCTATCTTTTGAGATCAAGATAGATGATTCGATATGACTGGTTTCCGAGGCGTGTATCAGAGGCCATGAACCCTAAGACCAGATACACCATTTGTGGGCGTAGGAACTGACCAGACTATGGAACGATTGGCTTATTTGAAATAGACCCTGCAGCCAGGCAGACATCCCGCAGTATATGAGACGCTGATATGGATCTGGGCGAAATGCGTAGTGCACGGCATGGTCAGACGATCCATTGATTGATGGGTTGGCAAAGCCACCGAGAGAATGGACGTGCATGCCGAATTGTGACAGGGTTCAAACGTTCAACGCTGTGGATGTAGCCTTATGTAATGCGGGAGACTAGCACGTGTGTGCACGCGGCCACACGCCAAATACTCCGTAACAAGGAGACCCGATTCCGTATGACGGATCAGTGGTGGGGTATACCGTATATGCTCCGGTTGTTGGAACCCTGACCCTTTACTCCCCTCGAGACGGCACATTGTGGAACAAATTACAGAAATAGCACTTTTCTTCATGCCTGCCTCCCCGAGAATTGTCTGATTCCTGACCCATTGCATTACTCGTCCTCAGACTGAACCTCACATGAGGTTACATAAGGCTCCTTTCAAAGTGACCAAATGTGGACTTGAATATAGTATGGATCTGTTATCAGATACTACCCTTCCCAAGAAAAGATCGATATAGAACATCAAAGTCATGGGTTGGGTGTCCGCCTCATGTAAATCAATAACTTGGCCGTTACCACCGTCCTTGTGGTGATCGGAGCAGGGAAGTTAGGCAGCCCCATCGTGGCCATGATTCGATCTTGCGGTGATCGCGGTTAATTTAAGCGTCCTCTTTATGGTTACATTGCCCCTGTGGCTACGCTTCTGTAATCCTATTTAAGGTCGTAGATATTCGATGTATTCCCCCCAGTCTACCTCACACAGAGATCATTTGGCCATTTCTTCCTGAGCGACCAACCACTACCTCTAACGAGAAAAGACTACCGTGTGGCCGAACGCATCCGCTTTCCGTCACACCCAGCATCTGTTGTTGGTCACAACGAACGAACAACGAGAGGTCTATGGGTGTTACTTTTCCGGGTCTCTCTACCGTCACTTATATGCTTTAGAATTGTAGCGAAATCTTTGGAGCCAAATTTCGAGCACATTTGTCTGATTTTTTGGTAGCCGGAGCTTTGGTATGTATGGCGCTCTAACTTCGAAGATAATCGCTCGAAGTCTAACAGAGAAACGCAGACTCACGCGACATGTTTCTGATACATGTACCACCCTTTTTGGAGTGGGAGCAGGCGATTGACAACAAGAAGACAGTCATTCCCCAAGCTAGGATTCTTCGATGGGGCAATTATGAAAAAACAACCTATGCAATTCTATCCCATCGATGGCTTGAGGATGCCGCAGAGGTCAAGTATGAAGAGATGGTTGGGCTGGCAAACATGGATACGGAAAAGCGGGATGAAATTCGCAACCGTGACGGCTATCAGAAGATCTTCAGGAGTTGTAAGCAGGCTAAAAAGGATGGGTACGAGTGGCTGTGGGCCGATACCTGCTGCATCGACAAACGAAGCAGTGCGGAACTATCTGAGGCCATCAATTCCATGTACCGCTGGTACGAAAAATCAGCGCGATGCTATGCGTACCTCCACGATGTTCCCCGGGACCTATCCTTTCCTACCGAACCCGACTCCGAGAGGTATTCCCATTACGGCTGGCCGGAGTGGTTCTCGCGTGGGTGGACACTGCAGGAGTTGATCGCTCCGCATGATGTCCGATTCTTCAACAAAGATTGGCAGTTCATTGGCGATAAGGAAGGATATTCCAAAACCTTGCACAGTATCACTCGAATTCCGCAGAACGTGCTAACAAATGGGCTTTCCTTTACTACCCGTCCCTGCGTTGCCCAAATCATGTCATGGGCCGCAGATCGGAGCACTAGTCGAGTCGAGGACAGGGCGTATTCGTTGATGGGCCTGCTGGATGTGAACATGCCGATGTTGTACGGGGAAGGGGAGAAAGCATTCGAGCGTTTGCAGTTGGAGGTCATCCGCAAGTCGAACGACCAGAGCATTTTCGCATGGGATCCAGAGGAGATCACTGGGCGGTCTGGGAGTGTCCTCGCCGATAATCCGAGCTTCTTCCGCGAGTGTTTTGACCTGCAAACAATGGAGATCGATGAATTCATGAAGGCCCTCGGAGTACCCATGTCGAAGGAGGAGGAGGAAGGACTTGGCGCATTTGCCATTACGAACCGTGGCATTCAAATCTGGCTCCCTCTCAGATCCTGTAGTGGCTCAAGCACAGTCGTAAAAGCTACCCTGCAGTGCCGCCATGCCGTCGAACAGAGACCAGTGACGATCTATTTGACTTTGTGGAAATCCAACTATTATCGATCTTTCGGTCCTCAATCTGGAGACGCATTCTCTGCAAAAGAAGTTCTAAGGTTCGATCAACTCCATCTCAGATATCAAGGCGTTGTCTATCACGATCCAGTATTCGAATTTGACGATGAAGCAGTTTCCAAACTTGGTCTTTCCTGCTCCGACGCAAAATTCATCCGCCCTAATAGCGTCCATCTACACAGTTCCAATCCTCTGTGTGTTGGAACTTACGTTAGTAGTCAACACAACTCCCGTTTTTCAGTTGGCTTCGGGCAATGCTTCGGGCAGGTTTGGATACACGTCATGGACAGTGACGAGGGTAATGCCACGGAGGAATACAACAAGATGCTAATCACAGGACCAGAGCATGCCAAATCCATGGCAGAGACGTACCCTGGCCCTTCTCACATCTGTATCAAGCATACTCGTCTTCCTCGCTGCACAGTGCGAACTTCTTGTGTGATGTGGAAGGACTCAAGGGAATCATACCCCGTTAGGATTGAAGCAATCGATCACCCTGGCTCCTGTCCTTGTTCGGAGAAGAAGGCGCATGATCGAATCGCTTCGCTCGACCTCGGGCATCAGGTTTCTCTAGACACCCGCATCGTATCCAGCACCTATGGCGATGTATATAAGGGAACTCTGGTTCTGAGCGGAGAACAGACGGAGGCGTCGGGGAACGGCACCAAGGAAACTCCGAATCCACAAGAAGAACGAGCCGTGGCAGTAAAAGTCGTCCGTTATGATAATAAGGATGTACTCATGGTAAGCAGCTTATATTTGTGGTTCTCGTCGTTGCGGTGTCTCATGACATTGGATCAGAAAATACTCGGCGAAATATACGTCTGGTGCAACCTCAAAGATGAAAATCTTGTTAAACTACTCGGGATCACAGCTGCTTTCGATCACACGATATCCATTGTGTCTCCATTGATGGAAAAAAAGGACGCGTTTCGCCATGTGCAAGATCCGGGTGTCGATCCTCGTCCGTTGGTATGTATCATGAATGTCTTGCATTTGCTGCCCTTCTCAGCCTGTCCTTTAGATTCTGGGGATCGCAAACGGACTGAAATACCTCCACGGTCATGACCAGGGTCCCATTATTCACGGAGGAATCAAAGGCGTGGGTGTACTTGACTTTGAGCCAAATGTTTGATTCAACAGACCCTCATAACAGGCCAATGTTTTGATCTCTGATGATGGACGTGCACTCCTCACCGACTTTGGTTCCTCCCGCCTTGCTGAAGCATCGTTTAGCCTGGTCGTCAAAGGGGATCAGAAAGGTGCCTTGGATTGGATGGCCCCGGAGCACTTCCAACAGAACAAATTCACGATTTCTATTGAGAGTGACGTATGGGCCTTTGGAATGACGACACTCGTAAGCCATCTATCTGCTCTTCCGGCGACTACGCTTGACTTTATCTCTTTAGGAGTTGCTTATAAGGAACCGACCATTCTATCGTTGGCACAATATTGGTGCCATAATGAGTCATATTATGGACGAAAAGTTGACTGGCCTCGATGCATCCCTTTCTTACCTGACAGATGAGTGGAAGGAAATATCGTTGCTTTGCTGCAAATACAAGCCGGATGAGCGTCCGAAGATGTCAGAAGTCGTTAAGGTTATCAATCCTCTACTACAAGTATGCAGCTATCACCAAGTCTCTAATCCTAGACACTTTCTGACATACCGCACCGCTCAGACTCAGACTCAGACTAAATCCGAGGTCGACGCCGGCTCATTTCATCAGAAGGACAGGTTCCGCCTATTGGATTTCGGGGAAAGACTCAAAATAGTTGACATATGGGCGTCCAATAATGAAATCCAACACTTCAGTGAATTTGCGTTGGACAACAATGCCTTTTATGCTTTGAAAGGATTTTCTACGGTCAAGTCTGGGATTTTGCAACGAAAAGAGGGGAATACAGTTCGAGACGGGAAGGTAAGCCTCTTGCCCAATCATAAGTTTTCGGTGTATCTGATAGGGCGTGGGAAAAGGTGGCTATAAAGACTCCTCGTTTTATATGTGATAAGGAAGCCATCAATGTGTGTACCATTAGCACGCTTCGACTTGCTCTGATCCTTGCATAGATATTCCTAAAAGAAGTGTATGTTTGGTCCAAACAGCAGCATGATAATATCCTTCCTTTCATCGGGATCATGACTCATCGTCAAACGGGCATATCAGTCATTTCTCCGTGGATGGAGAAAGGAAATGCTCGTGATTATGTGCAGGATGAGTCTGTTGATCCCTGCCCTTTGGTATGTCGCATGTATTCTAAATGAATGCTGTCTAAAGGTTGTATAGATCAAAGGGATCGCAAGTGGGCTATGTTATTTGCATAGTAATAATACCTATCGTGGCCGAGTGTACCATGGAGATATGAAGGGGGTGAGTCGGTTTGTTTTTGAAACGTGGTTCTGTCTGATGGGGCCTTTTGCAGCTCAACGTGTTCATATCTGAGGAGGGCCAAGCCCGAATTGGGGGTTTTCATCTATCATCCCTGGTTGATCCCTCACCCAATATTTCCAACCCACGACAAATTGCAGGTTCGTTACCATGGATGGCACCAGAAATGTTGGATGGTTTCGAGGCAACAGTCGAACAGGATGTGTGGGCATTTGCAATGACGGCTTTGGTAAACCCTGTCCATTTGTATTCTTGCGCTAAACTAAATTTCCGCAGGAGCTGTTCACGAGTAAAGACCCCTTCCACCCAAGCAGCGATCCCATTCAGATCATGGCGAAGATCAAGGAAGGTCTGCCTGATCGCCCGAGCTCACGTCATTTGACAGACGAGTGGTGGGATTTATGTTGCAAATGCTGGAACCCCGGTCCTTCCGGGCGTCCTACCATGCAACAAGTAGTTGAGGAGATCCAGCAAGTGGATAGGAGTTGGTAGTGCTCAGTCACCGATCAGGTAAACTTTTGGCTTCTTTTCGGTGACACTTTCCACCGTCACACAATGGATACCTTTAACTTGTTTATAAAACAGACACTTCATGTTTTCTTGTCTACCATTCCTTCATCGTTGTTCTTGCTGTTCATTTAGCTGTCTCCGTCATCCTTGCTCATTGTCTGTCCTCGCCACTTTTGCTCTTTGGTCGCTGCCTTTGTCGACATCGTTTTCACCATTGATCTCACCCCTTCCATGTTGTCTTTGCTATCTCTGACCGTCTCTGCTTGTGTTGCCGTTGTCATTGTCTTTCTCTGTTGTCCTTAGTACTGCCTGCTTACTATTTTTGTCGTTATCGTGCGCTTGCTGTTTTCATTGTACTTGTGTTCTGCTCTCTGTCTCGTGTTCACTTTCCATTTGCTACCATTGTTCTTGTTCACTGCTCACCAGTGCACCTTGCTTGTCGTTTCTTGTCACCTTGTTTCTAAACAAGGTTACTCCCAGTGGAAAGTGGTCGTCTTTTTTTCGTCATCCATGATTAGGGGAATACAGAGTGCCGTTTTCGCGCCGTTTTCGAGCCGTTTTCGAGGCCGTTTTCGAATTCGTTTTCGCAGCTGAGTTTCAAGTCTCAGTCGCACGTGACTACCATATAAGGCATAGGGTATTATCTAATGTGAAAGGTTTGGTCGGAGCGTGAATAGTCAGGAAGCAAACCTTCGAGTAGTATTGACTACCAAATGGTACAACATAGTTCACTACAAAAAAATGCTGAATAAAAAAAAGGATGTAAGATTAGTCTATACTATCAGAATGACATGAATGAGGAGGTATGATGAAGCAAAAAAAAAATGTACAGAAGGGGACTTGAACCAACAACTGAGATAAAAAAAGAGGCATGTCAACCATCAGGCTACTAAAGCCATGACTAGTTAAAGCAACAATGCAAATATGAGTAGTTGACTACATTCGGTCATATTTGTGTTGTTGCTGAACCTAATAATGGTTTTGTAGTCTAATGGTTGACAACCCTTCTTTTTATCTCAGTTGTTGGTTCAAGTCCCCTTCTGTACATTTTTTTTTTGCTTCATCATACCTCCTCATTCATGTCATTCTGATAGTATAGACTAATCTTACATCCTTTTTTTTATTCAGCATTTTTTTGTAGTGAACTATGTTGTACCATTTGGTAGTCAATACTACTCGAAGGTTTGCTTCCTGACTATTCACGCTCCGACCAAACCTTTCACATTAGATAATACCCTATGCCTTATATGGTAGTCACGTGCAACTGAGACTTGAAACTCAGCTGCGAAAACGAATTCGAAAACGGCCTCGAAAACGGCGCGAAAACGGCACTCTGTATTCCCCTATTATGATGAGTTGAATCTCAGATTGTAAATAATTTCTCTGTTGGTACACTGTGTCACCTATTCGCTCTTTCACTTCAATGTGCAAATGTGATGCCAGATACATCCTTATGATGTATTCTACTTCATGAGGCAAAGTAAGTGTAACACTAGTAACCTTCCTGACTGGCTGAAGCAGTCACCTCTCTCTGCTCCACCTGTTTTGCACGGATCCTTGCTAATGGGCTGTTTTTAGAGGGTACACACTCAGTGTCAGCATATAAAGGAAAGATTTGACTGATCCAAGATGTGAGTGTAACCTAAACATTGTGCCATACAATACATACTGGTTCCACCATGTCAATAACTGATTGACCTCCATTTCATCTGAATCCTCCAACAGCTCCAGAATACTATCATAAAAGCATTCAGAGTCTGTGACAAGGTCGGTTCGCGAAAAAACTTGCGCTGATGACAGGGCAAAGCATGCCTAACAAATTGGTTTGTCTAGACCCCACTCGTGCACACACAAGTACCGACACACCTGGGTGGCAATATAGGTGATCGAGGCCTTAGTGACAGCACGCATACCGTGGATTTGCACATTACCTGAGCAAGTGGCTTTAGGTTCTTGATCAACAGAGCTTGGAGACGTGAAAATGTGTTTAAAAGCCTATAAAGAGTCATATGTTAGTAGGGATCATAGGATATAGCAATAAAACTAACCAAGATGAGAAGACCACTGCGCAGTAATCCATTCCATGGGTCTTCGGAGTCGTATGTATAGTCTGCATACAGGAAAATGGGCCATTGGTCGCCTTTGACCTGCATTTCCCCATTGTTAAGTTTGGACTTCATACTTTGACTCATTAAATTATCCAGAGCACAAAGAAGAAAATGGAGGCACATACTCTGTGTTGTTCCAATCAAGTCCTGCTGGGCAGAGTAGAGCCCCTGTTCGCTCATGGTTGAACCCCCTTCATCAGCAAAACCACAAGTCACTGTGCCAAGCTGTACTGCCAGCTACAGTTGGCTACAGTTGCTACAGCAGTACAGATGGGTCCCCATTTGTACAAGGCTGTACAGACTCTTACCAATGTCGCGCACTGTATGAACTATACTTAATATAGGTAAATTCATTCTCTGTGTCCGCTGTATCACACTGTCATGCTGTCACTGATCTGTATCAACTCTGTACTACTCTGGATCACTCTGGGTTATTCTGTAGCCAACTGTAAAGTTTTATATTGCAATTGTAACTAGTAGTACATTGTAATATACTAATGCTAATTGGTCTCATTGAAGTGTGCATGCATGCTGGCGCTCAGGTCATTGCCAGTCATGGTTGTGATCGTGGTTGTGACTGCATTGCAGCATGTGCACGCACTGGTGCTGGCAGGTTGTGGTTGTGGTTGTAATTGTGTTGAGGTGCTGGGCACTGTGGTCGTTGTCATTGTCACACCATGTGCACATGCATGCTGGCGCTGGGGTCATCGCCATCAACAGCAGTGGTGGTGGTCCTGTCACAACGTGTGTGCATGCGGGTGCTAGGCCATCGATGCTGTGGTGGTGGTGGAGGTCGTGTTGCAGCGTGCATGCTGGTGCTGGGGTTGTTGCTGTCGGCGGTAGTGGTGGTGGTCGCGTCACAATGTGCATGTGGGCAGGCGCTGGGTTGTTGACACCAGTAGTGGTGATGGTGGTCACAGTGTGTGGGCATGCGGGCAGGCACTGGGTTGTCGACGCCAGTGGTGGTGGTTGCAGCGTGCATGTGGGTGCTGGCGTTGTCGCTGTCTATGCTGATAATGGTGGTTGTGGTGGTTGTGCCACAGGGTGCATGCGTGTGTGCATGCTGGAGCTGGGGCTGTCAGTAGTTGTGGTTGTGTCACAGCATGCATGCGTGCTGATCGTTGTCATTGTCGTCTGTCCCTGCAGTGGCACTGGCTGCCCAGGAACATCATTGTCATTGCCGTCCGTCCTTGCAGCCTAGATCGTTGTCATTGTTGTCTGTCCCTGCAGCAGCACTGGCTGCCCAGGGTCATTGTTGTTGTCGTCCATGCCTGTGGCTGCTCTGATTGTCGTTGTCGTTGTCTTGGTTGCATCACAGCATGCATGCTGGGGCTGGGGGCATTGCCAGTTGTGGTTGTGGTCGGTTGCATCATAGCGTGCAGGCATATTGGGGCTGGGTCATCGTTGTGATGCCAGTGGTGGTTGTGGTTGCGTCGCAGGTACGTGCTGAGGCTGGGGCCATTGTCGTCATCAAGCTGGTGGTTGTGGTGGTCAGGTTGTAGCGTGCACGCTGGCACTGGGGTCATTGCCGTCGCCATCGTACCATGGCACTGGTGGTGGTTGTACCGCAGGGTGGGTATGCTGGCACTGGGGCTGTGACTGTCATCATCATCATCGTCATGCTGTAGTGCATGTGCATGCTGGCACTGGAGTTGTTGCCGTCATGCCGGTGGGTGCATCAGCAAAAGAGGCAAAACCTAGCATCACCTTGCAAGCCTCGGAGAAACCTGGCGATTCTAGCAATGTCTAGCTAGTCCTTGCAAGGGAATCTTAGACCTGGTCAAGTTTGGCAAGAGTCGGACCCACACCTCGCTAGGCCTTGCAAGGCCTAGCAAGAAAGTTACACAGCTGTGCCAGGTCTACCAAGGACTCCCAAGGATTAGCTCATCTGTACATACGTAGTGCATTCCTCGTGCCATGTCAAGCAAGACCTAGCCAGCATTGGCACAAAATTTACATGGTAAAGAACATTGACATTGCAACAGTTGAATTGTGTGAGATGCTCATTAAAATGCATACTAGTACCACGCAAAAAAATGTGTGCATCAACAAGAACACCAAGCGAGCTCAGAGCTCAGCATGTCCAACCTCATCATCAGGATCTTCCCTGTCCTCCAGGCCCAGTGCATCTTTGTTGCCAGATACTACAATGTCACCTTTGTCGTCATCCAGTATTTGTTCCAGTCCACCGTACCCATATTCTTCCATTTCATTGTCAAGTTCATTGTCAATCAGCTTTGTACCATCTCCGCCATCAACCTCTTCCATTTCTGACCCATCATCCTCACTTTCCTCGTCGCTTTCTTCCTTGTCACTGCTTGAGTCATCCATGGGGACATCATCGTCGATCTCTTCTTTGAATGGTTGGCAGTCGTGTTCAAAGGTAAAAGGTTGCTTGTTGAGAACATCATGGTCATCGAGAGGGCACTGCGTCACTTCGTGAGTCGCTTTGTGCCCAACTCCCCCGCCCCAGTACCTCATAAACATGTCATGATCAACAAAACTACGATAGCTAGTTAGAGAGCTATCAAAGAACTTGGGTTACTTACATATTAACATAGTACCAGTCCCAGTCTTCATCTTTCTCGGACTTGCGGCATGCGATTGATGGTGGTAACAAGGCCGTAGTACGCCCGAAATGAAAGGCTGGGATGAGGTGTGCAGCACGAATAACTTGCTCTGGGTCAATGAATCCGAATGCCTCAGGCTTGCCTTGAGGATAGAAACCGATGCAGGGCAGACGACACACGTCCCAGCCAGACTGGACGTTTCTATTGTGCACAAACCATTGCACCCAGAGAAAATTGATCCATCTGGGCACGTGATTGCCGAGTTCAGGGCCATGGTATTGGACATCTGTGTGAAATATACCAATGATTTGTGCATACCAGTAAGGGTGGGCGTTCTTGATATCTTCGTGTGAGAGGACCATGACGTCTGAATGTGTCCATGGGTTCAGGGAATCCTGTGCCCAGCGAAGGTCATATGTAGTGTAGTTGATGCATAGGACCTTGTGGCAATAGATGTGATTGTTGATGAAATGGAGTGCATTGTGTTGAGCGAGTGTGAACTCCTCATCTCCATCGTCAGCCTTGCTACCTGGTATGAGGCACCCCAGGATATGGTTTTTTAATTTCTGGAGGAAGCCCTGCAAAAGCATCAATTTCAGTTCTTCAAGGCTATATGGATGTACCTCTAGTGCTTTGTCGTCCTTGTTGCGCGCCAACCAGGCACCTAGGTCCCAATAGAATTTCTTTCCTTGTGATATCTGGTAGTGAGCGTCAGGCGCACAGTTAGGCAGTGATTCCTGGTCGACAAAGTGTAGGGAGGGGCATTCGCTGCCTGCAGTTGGTAGATGTATTTCTCTTTCTTCAGCTGCCACAGCTATGGCCTGATTCTCCTGCCAAATTCTGTGCAGTAGGCGCTCGCATTGTTGGTGTTTGGCAATTGTGCATGTGAAGCCGATCTTGTTCGTCTGTGAGTAGAAGTGCTTGACTCGATGATGTTCCAACTCTCCCTGGTTGTGGCTGAGGTAAACAATAAGAAATGTCAGAGACCCACTTACCACCTGGGTAGAATAATTGTTTGTTGTTCCAAATTGCCAAATAGACTTGACGTAGTCACCCAGCACATGTAATTTGTAGGTCAACATATTGAAGGTACACACCTTGGGTCCTCCGCTTGCAGTGTCACCTGCTGCTGTCCCCATTTTGGCACTTTTGGCACCCTTGCGTCGTCCACAAGCTGCGGTTTCGTGAGGGAGGTCATACGTCTGGAACTTGGCACCACATTTCCATGAGAAATCGTGAAAGGCCTGGCCAAGGCACATTGTGCAATTACCAAAGTGGAAAAGTGTTGTCTCAGTGTGCATGTGAAGTTTTCCAAAGGCATGCCAGGTGGCAAGCTCAAAGAGGAGGTCGAGGACTATGGTGTCATATGGGTCGGGGAGTAATCCATCGAAGACTGGGATAGCGCACTGATCCTGATCCTGAGATCCAAAGGAAAAATGTCCATAGGTGTGTCACGAACCTGTAAAATATCTTCAAAGTCTCTTGCTGTGAGTTTTGTGAGCCCTGAGACGTTGCTGCTGAATCTCCGGATTGTATCTCGCCCGAATGTTGGTACTAGCCGGAACCTAATAGTTTGATAAGTATAACATAAGGATAAAGCCCAGTGTGACTTACTGGGCATTGAATTGCTGCACAGCATTGTCCCCAGCTGCATATAGGATACAGATGAGATGGGTTAATGTTGCTTTCCATACACTGAGCTCGAACTTGTGCATGAAATCTGGCATGAGCATTGAGTAAAAATTGAAGCCGAACTTTGAGAGCTTCTCTGAAAATGCATTCTAGAGAGAATAAGTCAGAAAGTATAGTAAATATGAGTAGCACATACCCGGGTGGGCACCAGAGACTTTGCTCTGATGGTGCCTTCAACAACCTTGCCAGAAATGCTACGGCCAAGGTCAAATATAGCTTTGCGTACGCCTTCGATTAAATAGCGGCAGGCCCCATCATCGACGCGTGCTTTCTTGTCATGTACCCACTGGTCGATCTTCGTCCCAAGCTTGTAGATCTTGTCCTTGGTGACCAAACAATGCGGGCAGGGACAGTTGCCGAGAAATTTCATGCAGGCGAGAAGAATCCTGTAATGTCCATCAGAACAATGAAGTAATATGTGCCTAGCACTTACTTTTCTGGGTAATCAGCTGCATATGTGAATAAACACAAGAAAACCCGGCGAAGGATCCCATCAGGGAATCTGATCACCATACCCTTCTCATATGCCTCAATAAACTCTGAGTCGAGCAGAAACGACCAGATGGCCTGCATCAGTTCGCACTTGCAGTGCGTCAGCACGGCCGCAGTCACACTCATACCAAATGTCTTCATGTAAAAGTGTATAGTATCAGATAGCTAGGATGATGTTAGTTCAAGCACATGTGAGCCAAGCAATAACATACCTTAGGGATGTAGGCAAGGTGATGGGCGGCGAATGAGATAGGCTTGGCCTGTGTGTACTTGGATTGATTTCCGAGGAATAGGTAGATTGGCCAGAGCGCGGCGTGGCCGAAGCTTGCAAGATGAGTCGAGTCGGACCATAACATGATTGTGGCAATGACCATCTCGAGGTTGCAGCCTGCAACTGGGGAGCCCTTGATCTTTTTGTGTTCCTGTAGCATGGCGTTGGACGTGTACAGCTCAGTGATGACGTGTTCAGGTGGGTGAGACTTGTCCAGCTACCAAAAGAGTTTGTATGGCGTGGTGTGGAACATTTGGGCAGCAGGTTCCTCGAAGGCTGACTTGACGACCTCAGTGATCTTGTGTCAAGTCTGGGTCTACTCTGGTAGGGGGTCTGGTCAAGTCCGGATGAAAGTGGACAAAGGACAAGGGCAGGGGGCTGGACAAGGAATTAGTCTGGCTGGAGTTGGTGACTGCTTGGATTCAACAACTAAGGATAACGAGCGTTGATCCCTTGCATAGGTTCCGGTCAAGAGGTTGGAGATGGAAATGGAGACAGAGACAGAGACAGACAGAAACTGGAGTAGTGACTATGGTTGATTTCAGACTGAGGAGTACAGGATAATCTACAGAGTACTTATACTAAGTGCAAACTAGGGACAAGTATATACGGTGACAAGTAAACAGCCTAAAGGCGGACAAGGAACAACTGGAGTAAGGACTAGGTCAGGTCCGGTGAAAACAAAGTCAGGTCCAAGTAAAATAAACCAGGTCCGGTGAAAATGATACAAGGCACAGGATATATCGAGAATGCAGAGAACTCACGAACAGACAGGGTAGATGGCGAGGTGTGGTAAAGAGTGAATGGAGTATAGACCAAGGGTTGTACTTAACGGAAGTCTAACTGCGCGACTGTGACCGGAGTAAGTGAGAGTGACTGGAGTTGAGCTATAGTGCTGTGATGTGACCAGAGTAACCGGATAGGACCCGGAGTTGGACATGGTTGTAACAGTATCCCCCCTTTAGGGGCCGAACCCATGAGGCCCCAGTGAGGCTGACGTGGTCACCTAGGACAATGTGGAGTCTGGAGTGTTTGTCTGAGTACGAATTTTGGATCTATAAAGATCAGACTGGTTTTGCCTGTACCCTCAGTTCTCTGTCCTCTAACAACATGTTGAACATTGCCAAGTCCACCACCCCCACTGTTCCCTCTGTGGTCAAGTCCAAGGACTGGACCAAGGCGACAACACCGGAGCTTCAGTCCGGTAGCAAAGACGAGGTGTCCATCCTCGATGCCAAAATGAAGGAGAGGCGTCGATGCAAGCAGGTCAAGAGAGAGGAGAAGCAATGCTGGGAAGAGGCGGAGCGATGAGTGCATGAAGAGGCGGAGAGGGCCAAGGCAGAGGTGGAACGCAAAGCCAAAGAAGAGGCAGAGCGCCAAGCGCATGAGCAGGCAGAGAAGGAACGAGCAGAGGTGCAGTGGAGGGCTGCAGAGGTAGTGGCAAGGCAGAGAGCAATGGTGCAGGAGGCGTTGAAGAAGCGAGCAAGGGAGGAACCGGAGGTCGGCCTGAGTGATGACCGGAACGACAACATCTGGTAAGTGTTTTATTTTATTCTTCTTTATGATTTTTTTAATAATAACCTCCTGGCAGGTGCGTTCATTGTGCCAAGCACAAGGCCAAGTGCAAGCAGGACCCTGAAAAGCCCAAGCAATGCGCGTGCATGAAGTGTGCCGGGCTCAAGGAGTGGTGCGAGTGGCTGGAGGTGGGTGGTCCGGGTCCAGTGGTGGACAAGGGAAAGGGCAAGGTGAAAGAGAACAAGGCGGTGAAAAGAGGAAGAAGAAGAAGACGATGGCGAAGGTCGTCATCGACGACGATGAGGTAGTGGAGGTGGCGGGTCCGTCTGGGTTGAGGTCCGGTTTCAACACCGGTCCCTTGCTGGAGCGGATGGACAGACTGACAGCAGCGGTGGAGGCGATGACCAGACAGATGGCCTGGATCACGGACTTCATGTGGTCTGTTTTGTGGTCCAACGACTGCCTGAGCGCTGGCCTCGAGACCTTTCTCGAGGAGTGCCATTTCTTCACGGCGCCCTGGGACGAAGACAAGGAGTCGGAGGATAGTGAGGCAGAGGTTGACCCAGAGGAGGTCGAACAGGAGGTACAGGGGCTCCATGAGGAGCAGGAGAACCCTGACAGCGCTGTGCCAGAGTAAGTGGTCCGGTCCGGACTCCTTGTAAATAGAAAATGTAAATTAGTTTGATTTTTGATTTATAAAGAAGAGTGGACTGGAATTGAGAGTGAGTGATATTACTTGAGACAGAGTGAAACAGATAGGGGAAACAGATAAAGGAAACAGATAAGAGAAATGGAGAGCGAGAGTACTGTTACATGGATGCGAGTGGTCCGGGTTTGTCCAGGTACCGGACATGGTAATTTTCTAAGAGTTCCGTTGTGTTGCCAAGTTCAGTGGCGAGAAGCCATGACGTTTCTTTGTCAGTTCCTTCATAACCGGACCAACGCACCAGGTACAATAGCTTGCACGATCTGCGTTGACGATCAACCTTGGAGTCGAGGATCTCAGAGATCTTGAACTCTGGTTCACCATCCACTTCGACTGGTGGCGGAGGAGGTTGTATCCGGTCCGGTATGGTGTTGGATATGGCCGGTTCGAGTTGGGATACATGGAAGACGGGGTGAACGGCGCGCATAGAATCTGGAAGGCGGAGCGTAAAAGAGAGAGAGCCTACTTGTGCTATGATAGTGTATGGCCCAAGATTCTTTTCTGATAGTTTTTTGGATGGTCGAGTTGACCGGAAGTACTTGGCTTTCACGTTTACTTGATCGCCAACCTTGAAGTCCGGTGCCGGAGTATGTTTGGCATCAGCTGGACCTTGGTAGTGAAGTTGCGCGTTGGCCATTTCTTCTCGAAGGTATTGATGCAGTGACTCTAGGTCGACTGCGTAGTCATGAGCCTGTTGTAGAGACACCCATGTCTCTAGGTGCGCAGAACCCACCACGCAGCCCACATCGCCTTCCGCCCGACTTGGTAACCCGCTCGCTCGCGCGAGTGTATTCGTGGCTGCTGTGCGCCCGATCAATCGCGCAAGCGCAGTCGTAACTCGACCCGCAGCACACCCTATCATCTCGCATCCAATTCAACTCACCTGCTCGTGCGCGCGAGTGTATTCGTGGCTGCTGTGCACCCGGTCGCTCGCACGAGCATAGTAGTAACTCGACCCGCAGCTCACCCGATCGCTTCGCACCTGACTCGATCACCCGCTCGCTCACGCCAGAGTACAGTCACGACGAGACTCGCAGTCCACCTGATCACATCGCGCCCAACCCGCGCGCGAGCGCGAGCGCACTCGTGGCTGCTGTGCGCCCGGTCACTCGCGCGAGCGTAGTCGTAACTCGACCCGCAACTCACCCCGTCGTCTCGCACCCGGCTCGATCACTTACTCGCTCGCGCCAGAATACAGCCACAATGAGACTCGCGGTCCACCCGATCACATCGTGTCCAACCCGCACGCTCGCGCCAGTGCATCCGTGGCTGCTGTGCGCCCGATCACTTGCATGGGCGTAGTCGCGACTCGACCCGCTCGCTCACTCGGTCTAAGCCAAGAGTCCACGCGCGATCCACCCGATCACATCGTGTCCAACCCGCGCGCTCGCGCGTGTGCATCCGTGGCTGCTGTGCGCCCGATCACTCGCACGGGCGCAGTCGCGACCCGACCCACTCGCTCGCTCAGTCAGATCCAAGACCCTACTCGTGCACCACCCGGGGTACTCGCGCGCGTTCGCCTCTCGCTCACCCGTCGAAGTGCATCCGTGGCTGCAGCGCGCCCGATCACTCACGACTTGACTAGCAATCCACCTGGTCACGTTGCGTCTGACTTGGCCTCTCGTGCGGGTGTCTCTCGTGGCTGCAGTGTGCCCGATCGTTCGCCCAAGCACAAGTAGGACCCGACTCGATCACCCTCGCTCACTCGCGCGCAAACGCAACCACCCGCGACCCTGTTAAGCCGTACCGGTCCTCCCCCTTTCGTACGCTTCATGTCATGGGTACGTCTTCGCACCCGTCTCCCTTGTTAGAGTTTCCCGCTTCTTTATGTTATTTGTTGGCGCTCGGGTGCCAGTTATTCGGTTGTGGACCCTTTTTATTACGTTAGATAGCGCCAGAGTGCGCACCACTTTCCCTTATTTAGTCTAGAGTTACCGCTTAGACGCGCTTAGAGCGCTACAGTGTTTCCTGTCCCTTATGTTTCGTACATTGGCCCTAGGGCCACATATACCTTACCTTAGAGGAATACAATATTCTT
>Ga0307516_10001832_pt1 | contig 29166 bp, 38 predicted proteins | sample 19_EM_MG_FD_203310 | JGI IMG/M metagenome (GOLD analysis project Ga0307516, IMG submission 203310) | Populus trichocarpa ectomycorrhiza microbial communities from riparian zone in the Pacific Northwest, United States - 19_EM | ecosystem: Host-associated > Plants > Roots > Unclassified | place... | reverse complement strand
TTTTTTTTTAAAAAAAAAAAAAAAAAAATTAACACCCCCCCCCCCCCCCCCCCCCCCCACCGTTGGAACCTGCACCCACACCCCAAGGAAATAAAAAGAAAGAGAAAACAGTTGAAATCAGCAAAAACAAAAATACCCTCACTTCCTAATACATCTATAACCATCGATCCCCGGAAAAGGAGAAGGAAAAAAAAACTACCTCCAAGTGCCACCCCTAAGCCTCAGCAGATTCTCAACGCATTCAAGCTCATCTACCCTCCTGGGTGATGTCAACCTTATCCCGCCATGGAAACCACCGACCTGGCTACCGATGAACAGCTCAGCCTCCTGGCTGTCTTTCTCGTTTCCAGTGGAGGTAGCCGTTTCCTGGCTGGCTCCGTATCCCTCGTCGACGGCACTATGCGCATTCGGCTTCTTCGAGGGTGCATGCTTGCTTTTCGCTTTGCTCACAGGCGTAGGGACAGAATTCAACGCGCCTTTTCCGGAAACGCCCAGGGCGCGACGCTTGGGTGGATCTTGCGGGGGAGAGAATGGGGCGCCAGGCGGGTGGTTCTCCTTGTCGCTGTCAGGGGAACCGAAGTCTTTTCTGATGCGGTTGGATGTGGTGGTGAGCGGTTTTGGCCGCGATGCCTTTTTGGTCGACGTGATGACTTTGCGTTCCTGCTGTTGCCTCTTCGCTGGAATCTTGGAGGGAGTCTTGGATGGGATCTTGGATGGGATCTTGGATGGGATCTTGGATGGGATCTTGGATGGGATCTTGGATGGGATCTTGGATGGGGTCTTGGATGGGGTCTTCTTTGCTGGCGTCTTTGCGGCGGGAGACTTTGGCACCGACTTCCTCTCGGATGATGACAACACTGGTTGCGGTTTTTTCTTGATTGGCGTAGTTTTGACGAATCCCTCTTCTTGCTCAGTTGTTGCGGCAGCAACAGCAGCGGTGGGTTGGGATTGGGATAGCGTTCGAAGAAGAGTCGGAATACTGCCAATGGTATTGCGTCGAGTCCGCAGTAGCCGTAGTGCCTGAGTTGCTTCCGAAGGCTGTGGAGGCGTAGCGACAGGAGATCGGATCGCGGACTGGTTGTCGCAGCAGAATTCCCACAGGCTGCTGTCGACAGGCGTACTCAAGAGCCCTCGCCTAGCGGACCGAGGTCCGGGTGTCGGGAGGGGCTTTGGTGGGGACGACGGAGGCGCATCTTCGAGAACAACTGTGGCCTTACCTTCCAGCGATGTGGTCAGACGAATTGCTGATGAGGAGCGCCGAAGGAGGCGTGGTGGTGCTGGCAACTGGTTGGCGGATGTCGATGTTCGACGGGGGTTAGTAGACGCAAGGGGCGGGGGCAAGACGGGCTCAACAGCCACGGGACCGTTCAACACGTCCTGCAAGCGACGGTGAGCAGAGGTCGTCATCTTTGTCTCCTGTTGGATTGTGGACGATGCGGTCGCGTCAGCCATAGGCATCGTAATGCCGTTTTTGGTGGACGGGTACGTGTTGTACGTGTGTGTGGTGGAGGTTTGTTGTGGTTTTGACTGTTGGGGCAATAGCGGATCTTCCTCTGGCTGGGCGTTTAATTGTCCTTGCAGCGGTCGATCCGACGCGGGCTCGAGACCTCGGAGCTGGCGGGTAGCAGAGTCAGTTTCGTTGTTGGTGGCGTAGCGATGGTACTGCTGCGCCCACGGCCTCCGGCTTGGTCGTGTGGAGGCGGAGGCGTACGGACTGCTTGTCATGGGAAATCCTGACGACACGCTATTGTCGCTAGCGGGATTTCTGAGCTCCACGCCGACGTATCCTGGAGACGACGACACGAGTGACAGCTGTGACGAGAGTGCAATGGAGCTGCGCCGCGCACTATGGGGGATCATCTCGTGAGGCTGCAATGGCGTCGCCCTTCGTCGTTGCGCCTGGCGTTTATTGCAGAACCAAATCTGCAAAATCAACCCAAGATCGTCAGGACCAGTTCTGCTTCTCATTTAACCACAGGGGCGGTTTTTTTTCTTTCTACAAGTCACGTCGCGATCGTCGGTCTCGTCTTTTCGCACGAATGCACACGCTAGAGAAACCACGAAGGACTGCGACCGCCCCGAGCGCGCGATACTGGCCGCACACACACGACAACGGCACGAAAAGACACCCAATACCCTCCCCCTCCCCCTAATGAAACCCTCATTTCGCGGCGGTAGTGGCAGCGGCAGCGACGGCGATCGGGCGTGCGTGCGTGCGAGCGACCATGACCGAGGCGACGTGAGGGGCGGATGCATGCGACAACGAGGCGTGTGTAAATACCTGAACTTCCTTCTCCCCCATCTGCACCAGCTTGCAGATCTCCCGCCTCCGGGCCTTGTCTGGCTTTGTACACTTGCGATATTCGCGCTCGAGGATGGCCTGGTCATGCGGCGACGTCCTTCTGCGCCGTCGTCGGGAGAAAGTCGCGTCGTCGAAATACGAGGGTAAGTTCTGCGGCAGTGTATCCTGCGACGAGGGCGGCACGAACGAGTAGTCGTTCGAATCGCTGGGGTGTTCGGCGACACTGCCGAAATCTGCCATTATTATTATTTTCCCTTACGCGTCAAGTAGGTGCAGCGAGCGACAGCGCGCGCGTCGAGCCCAAAACCGAATGAGAGTGAGAGTGAGAGTGAGAGTGAGAGTGAAGGCAGATGACAGTGTCAAGTAGCGGGGGGTGCAAAAAAGCAACCGATCACGTTAGGGCCTGAGCTCGAATGAAGGGGGGAAGGTCAATAGCGAGTGAGAGCGACAGTGGGCGAAAAAGAGCGGTGGGAGAAGAGAAACGTTGGGATCGAGCGGGCGGGAAGGAATGGAGGGTGGGCAGAGTAAATATCCTTGCGGGGCTGGTTTCCCATCACTCATATACATACATATATAGTTAGATAGCGTTTAGTTAGCGCTTCGCGTGCGGTCGAATGGGCCTATGATATGTACTAGCACATACATACCTGCATATATACATATACATATGTATGTATAGATAGATAGTCTAGTCTACATACTTTTGCAAGTGCAGGAATCACGTTCGCGTAAAAGTGCTCCTTCTCTCGCTCTCCGTCCGTCCTCGTCAACCTCCCGCCGCCCCCTTGTCGCGGTTTTCCCCTCTTCCTTCTTCCCCAACCTCCTCATAAAATTATCGCGTAGAGTGGTAACTCCTGTTTACTCAGATACCTATGTATGTACTGTATCTATCTCGCCCCCCACGCTGTCAAAAACGCAGATCATTGCGTTTCTCCAACGGCCGCTGCACGAACGATCAATCACGCAATTCGAAGCGCAAAGTAATAGCAGCCTCTATTATCAACATCCGTGCGTGCCACATAAGATAACAGTAGATTATACTTATTAGGGCCTGTTCTTTTCAATCGTATATTCCCAGTGTATTTCACGAGAAGTACACTCCCTAGGACCACTCAGCTAGATTTTCAGCACCAGGTATTCCATGGAAGTTCAGGGGTCGCTACATACTGATAGAGACTGGAAACCTAGGTGTTGGGCCGAACGTTCATATATGTTATGCGCTAGGTACATCAGACTCGTGTGGTAGAAAAATATATATAAAACAGGCCCTTAAGTTAAAAAGCCCAAAGCCGTTGAGAAGAGAATGGAAAAAGAAAAAAAGAAAAAAAAGCACGGTGTAACTACTATCCAGTCAACGCAAAATGCCCTCCATGTAGAGGAGGAGGGCAAGCAAAACGAATAGCCCCACGCGGGGGTCGAACCCGCAGCCTTAAGATTAAGAGTCTTACGCTCTACCGATTGAGCTAGCGAGGCTAGTCATATCTTTCACCAGGATCTAGGTATATATGATATGTGTGGAGTGCAACACTGGCTACTCTCATCATCACTCGCACAGCCCATTATCTCTGTCCGGCCTCCATATACGTAAGTAGGTTATGTGCGATTGTGTGATCGATCTATGGATACATACGGAACTGTGGAGCACTGCGAACACGCCGTAATGACTCTACATACGTCTCGCGCTACTAGGTACTCACCTCAACCTCGTGCCTGTATGTAGGGGCATTATACAAACCGTGGTTCTATGCCCCCGACTTCGCGGTGAGCTATTGAATTGATGCAATCCATGGGATTTCCCTTTAATTTGGTCCTGTGTCTTCAACCTGCCTCACGTCCATCTCCGCAACCACCCTGATCTGCGAACTGGATAAAGATATGTGCCTCTATAAACCTGCTAAAAAAAAACCAAAGGCCCAAGCACGAACAAAAAAAAAATTACAGCAAAAGTAAAGAAATGGTGAAGAATGAAGGCTCATCCACTTGGTACCCCACACCCGTTTCGAAAAAGAAAAGAAAAGAAATACCCTCAAGCTTTTATATTAAAATGAGAGGAACGGAAATCAAAGTCACGGTTGCAAGTCCTCCCACCAGGCAGTCGTGCCATACATGCTAGTGTTTACAAGAATCGAAAAAAAAAATCAGGGAGGGAAAACCGGGGGATTACGTCGCATCCTATACGACGCCAACACCGCACACACGCCACCCTCTAACACCCGTCCCATCCTCCAGTTCAACTACTCTCCACAGGGCAGCTTTCGCGCGCTCCACCTCACCACTCTTCTCTAGGGCGTCTGCAAGGAGGAACCATCCATCCGCCAGATCCCACCCACGTGGGGAGACCACTAGTTTCTCGAGGAGGCCGAGGGCGCGGTCGCGGCACGCCAGCTTATGCGTACGTGCCTCGACATCTTCGTCGATATCGGTACTTTCCTCGGAAACGCAAAACTCTGGGCCCATGTCTTTGACGTTCAGGAGAAGCTTGGAAAGGCCGACTATGGATTGAGGATGGTCGTAGTCGATTGCGAGCGCTTGTTCGAAGAGTTCCGCTGCGAGAGTGCGGCGGCCTTGGGACATGGCCAAGTATCCTTGCTGCATGAAAGTTAGTCGAAGATGGGATACTGGAGGGTAGAATGTGGGTGGAACAAACCTCTGCAAGTACATCTGCTTCTCCCTCGCCTTCCTTGCCGATAAGACTACTCGCCTCTTCGGAAGCCATGAGGGCATCACCAAAGTACCCGGCCCGCCGGTACATGCCAGCGACGCATATCCATGCTCTCCGAAGAGCGCCAAGGACCTGTTTGCTTTCCTCGGCGACAGCAAGCTTGGGCTCTGGGAGCTGTATTGGTCTCTTTAGTGTCCGGATCCGTCCGTCTAACCCGTCATCGGAGATGGTCCTGCCTAGAGCACATAGTGGATACGGGAGCTTGTTCTGCGGTAGGTTATTGGGAACGTTTTCTGCTCTGGTCGACTGGCGATTCTCGGTTGGATTCTCACTGGGTATCGTCTCGGCGATCGATTTGACAGAATCGGCAGCACTTGGTGCTTGAGCGTGCTTGAGATGGTGGTGGTGAAGTTTATTCTTGAGGGTTTGGAAGAGATGGGGGTCCTTGCCCTCTTTCATGCTGCCAGCCGGACTGTCAAAGTTGAGCGATGATGCCTCTGTCGAGCTGGGTAACGGTGGCGTAGGCGGGCCGTCTGGCTTCGGCTCCTGTCGTAACTTGAGGCTGCCAAGGCTGCGCATCCTACGCACAGTGCTCCCAGAGACAGAGCTAGGCCGCATCAATTTCCGGTGGGTCTTCTCCGAGGATGGGGTTGAAGCACCACCCTTATCGTCGATGACCTGGATCTTTGGTGTGATGGTTGGAGCACCCGTGGACATACCAGCCAGCGACTGGTGGCCGGACTTGGGGCGTTTCTTCACTGTTCCTTCCTGCGATGGCGGTGAGCCTGGATTCTCGACCTGACGTGGAAGACTGGAGTGGGAAGCAGAGAACTGCTTCTTATGGTTCCTCCAGGGAAGACGGGATCTTCGACTCGTCGTGGTGGTGGGTCGGGAAGGATTGCTCACATCGCCAACATTCTCTTCAGCATTCCCCTGCTGCTGCCTCTGAACGAGATGGGTGCTATCAAACAGCATGCCGTATAAAGCCAGTAGATTCTCGGCCATCGCTGCTGCTGTTTCTGAATCCTCAACCGCCTCCACGATGGCAAGCTGTGACATCATCAACTCGAAGACGGCGATCTTGTCACTAACTCCTAGATCGGCTACAGCCTCTCGACCTTCTCCTACTATGTCGAAGGCGTTTCTGCAAACCTTTTCTGCCGTGTCGAAATCTTCCTTGGCGGTCATCAGTAGAGCGAGTAGGTGCAACAGCGGCACCGCGAAACGTTTGTAGTCTCGAGCGCAACCCTCTCGGTCATCCGGATCCTCGTTATCCATGAAGTTGTACTTCAGCGCACCCAGCCCTTTACGGGCACTCTCCGTGGCATTATCCACCGACCTCATCTCAGCCTCGACCAGCGCCAACCCATACCAGCCCTGCGTGTCTATTGGATCGTAGCTCAATCCTTTCCTGAACGCATCCACTGCTGCCTGCTGAGCCCCAGGTCTCAGTTCGCCTTCGGGGGTTTGCCGGGCAATGGTTGCATTGGCCATTCCGATCCCTCGGTACACTTCAGCCAATATCTCCCTATCCCTTATTCTCCATTCCTCAATCCACTTCTCCATCCTCGTCGCGATATCCATGGCTTTCTGGCCATTACCGGCAAACTTGCACAGCACTCGAACTCCTTCCACCGCAGTGTGGAAAATGGTCTTGTAGCTATCAAGGTCTCGTTCGTGGTTACCTTTCGAGATTCGCTCCATCGCTTTCTGGATAAGGTCAAGGTATGTGCTCAACGCCGCGAGCGCATCCTGGAAGTTTCCTGTAGCGGTGAGTGTGTAGAACAGATGCCGCAGTATCCGAGGAGAGTGAAAGGACTTCTTCGAAGCCTGGTAAAGGATCTCAACCACCGGCGCAGCGTCTTCTGCAGAACCACCGGCTACTTGCCAATTCTCGAAAACCTGGTCTACCCATTCCCCAATGGCTTCATGATATTCGTCTGCTCTGGGGAACTTAAGCCCGGACAGTAAGTGGCTCTCGTAGAGTGCTGTGACCGTCTTCAATTCCTGGCGCAGCTCGTCCGGTGTTCCGATATGGGACGCGATATTCCTTCGACCGGCAGCGTTACTGCCAGAAACTATAGAAACCGTCCTCTCGCCCTGCTTTCCAGATGCATGGCGATTCGGGAGCGGCCGGTTGGCATGGCCTGGTGGCAGCAGAAGCAGTGATAAGAACTTGAAGTAGCATTGGTAGACGTCCTTCCTCCACTCCTGCTTCTCCGAAGTCGATCTGCTCCGAGAACTAGTGCCATTGATGAATTTGTGGAATGTTCTGAAGGCGCTCACGACTGTGGTTTCGTCGACAATCGTATTTCCAATAGCGACACCTACTGGCCCCTCCACCTCAACTCCCTCGCCCGTAGGAGACTCCTCGCCGTCGTGATTTACCATGTTGGATATGGAGGGTGTCACATGTTCCTGGAACCAGACTCCGTACGTAGCGAGAGCATACAGTCCAAGGGCCTTCTCCGCCCAGATCGCAAGCGTTACGGTGGTGGGTTGGTTCGGAGCGAGTGAAGCGTACAAACGAGTGGCCGCGCGGTATACTTGAAGCGGCAGGGAGGTGTCCGTGGTGGTTCGCGAGAGTGCAACACCTTACGTGACGCGTCAGTTATCGGACTTCTAATGGACATCGCAAACGACCTACCCTTCAAGACGAGCGCTTTGATTCTCATGATGTTCATGTAGTCGGTCTTGCCGGGCGGCGGAGTGAACCCCTCTCCGACCTCGTCCTCGCCGGGCACCATGTTCAACACCTCATTCCATTCCCCTTTCTTCGAATATATCGACGCCAACACGATTTTCGCCTGCAAGATGTCTCCTTCCGTCACCACCGAGCTCTCTCCGCCTCCGACAGGGTTAGGGAGCTTCGGCAGCGGAGTAGGATAAGAACGGAGCTCTGCAAGCAGAGGTTTCCAGAGGTCTTCAAGCGATGCGACATAGGAATCGAAGGCGGCGCCTGAATTTGGTCTGGGCGGCGAGCGAAGGGATTGTAGTTTACTCTCAGTGAGAGCAGCTAAGGCGAGACCTACAACGTCGTCACAGCTGCTGTGAGTATATACGCGTGTCTGTATGTAGTGGTCTCGATGGGCAGCTCTGCAGGGGAGGGAGGATGGGGTTCAACTCAGCGCGCACATTTCCTTCCATCGGCATGTTTCTGCACCTTCCGACACAACTCCGGAACGGCATCCCACTCCCCATTACACCGGGCAGCGTCGAGTAAGTGGAGGTTCTGGGTTGCTTTTGCCTAGGGGAGGGGAAGGATCGCTGCATCAGTCTCGGAACGCCCGCGGCCGGGAGAGGAGGATCAGCGACGGGAAGCAGGGGAGGCGGTTACCGTGCTCATTGAACCGCGGGGCAAAGGAGATCGAGAATGCGATATGTAGGGTCAGGGTCGCGGCGGGTAGACAGGCGGTAGGCGGTGGGTAGGCGATCGGAAGCGAAGAGGTGTGTAAGTAACTAAACAGAGTGAAGGACGGCTCGAAAGGATGTTCTCATGCTTCCATTATGGGTTTGACGTTGAGTGAGGGATGCGGTTGCTGTCAGTGCTGAGGCTCCAGCTTGCCTACTTTCAGATGGTTGCAGGTGAACCCGCCTTGGAGCGGTCCCTTACTTACTGCCAAGACACGAAGCGCGTCCAGTGGGAAGCTGCAGATAAGGCGTGGCATGTAGATATTGAATCGACTCACAAGTATCACTCTGTGATACAAGCATCACTATCACTCTATGTCGCAGAACCGCCAGCCGACCGCCGGTGAGCGGCCGTGTTTGCGAACAGAGGTTCCCAGAGCACACTTAATGCCACTGGAAGCGCGGAAAGAAAAGGTTCGGACGCAGCTGGCGACAGATATATGCATCTTCGGGGGGCTCAGCTGATTTGGGTTTCTAGCACTCCGTGTTGGGCTCGGGGGGGCTGTCTCCGTGATCCTGACTTTGATATCCTTCGAACTTCTTGATATATAACTCCCTATGCAACGGTAACGGAAGCTAAGGCGCATTCGCGCACATGTTCCGTGGGGAGCTAACGGGTGCCGGCGCCAGAGAGCTAGTCTGCATCGCCCAGATCAAAATGGCGGTTTGATTCCACCTGATACGTAGCTGGCTCGGGCCCTCTTAACCTCAGCGGTACCGGCTGAAAGCCTGTGTTTCGAGTGATATCTGATGGTTGCGCAAGAGGCAAGCATTGTGTATGAATTTTCGCACAGATCGGAAGATACGGGATGAGCTCGCCAACTCTCCGAGCGGATACACACCTACTTAGTATGCAACACTGATTCTTTCCTACCCCGTTGTGAGTGCCTAGGTCGACATCTGCCCTACTGGTGCCTGCATACACTCGTGGCCCCCACGTAGATACTTATGTGCACGCATTCCGCGTTCTCTAGGCCCGCATGAAACTGCACAACGCCGGTACCCGCGCGTATGTCCGGGTCTCTCTTCACCGGTGGCGGCAGGTAAACGGTAGTATCCAATCAGGCGGCTGACGTCCAAAGTAAAGTACCGGCATACATACATGTAGAGAGCAGTTTCGGTGCGTCACTTGCGTTGGTCGGCCACGAAATTAAGAACCCATCCTCCGGCTGCGAGGGCACTTGGACTAGCAGCATCGCGCTTTTCTCCGGGCTCCGCATCACCCGCTTCGGGAAGCCATCTACGGCGGGAAGGCTGGCATCCGGATCGTTATTATTTTTTGTTTTTTTTCCCCTTTGTTTATCGCTCGTTCTGGAATTGTTCCTCCTTCGGAGAGGATCTTCGCTGTTACCATATTGCCCGCCTCGAGTGACAGGGAGAAAGTTCCGCACAAAAGAGGCCTCGTCAACGATCCAGACATAAAACAACCACAGCGATACGTTTATCGATTCCCCGGGATCGCCTCTGAGCAAGACACATACTCAGACACGCGCATAGTCGCAGGGAGCAGAAAAGACTGACAAGACACAAAGTGGTGGTCCGCCGGTTAGTAAACGCATGAATGAGTGATCGGTTGTGAACAAGCGTAGGAAGGTGTCACCGGAAATAGAAATCTTAAGGTCGGATCGCCAAGTGAAGATAGTCTTGGACGGGGAAGCGGGAGAGGCCAGTCCGGTGGATACTGGCGTCCCGCAAGGATCTCCAGCGGCACCCATCATCTTCGTCACGTACCTGTCGGGCATATTCGACGAGGTGGAACAGAAGGTGCCAGGTGTCAGCGGGCTGTCGTTCGTAGACGACATAGGGTGGTGGGCGGACGGGGAGGATGAGGAGAAGGTGGCGGCCAACCTGTCCAAGGCAGCGGCAGCAGCTATCGACTGGGCAGCCAACAACGGGGTGGCGTTCGACCACGGCAAAACAGAGGCAGCAATCTTTCACCGGAAAAAGTCAACCCCCACGGCGACGGTGATGGTGGGCAACAATGCTGTCCCGTTCAATAAGGAGGCGACGAGATGGCTTGGGATCTGGCTGGACTCACAACTCACACTGAAGGAACACCATGCCACCAGACTCAAGGATGGGAGAAACGCGCTCACTCGGCTGAGACGACTCGCAGGGCAGCTGGGCATATCCCCAGCAAACTGCAGGAAGGTCATGACAGCGTGCATCCAGTCGGTCGCCATGTTTGGAGCGGAACTGTGGTGGAGGGAGAAGGAACCCGAGGCACGGTCGGACGGGCTGGAGAGCTGCAGCGGCTGGTCAACCAACAAGCACGGGCGACAACAGGAGCATTCCGGACCACCAACCCGGGAGCGCTCTCGATGGAGTCTGGGCTCAGACCGGCGGCCAACCAGCTGGAAAACAGACAGCGGCGATTCGGGCTACGTCTGCTCAGCTTGTCACGTGGGGACAAAGCTAGAGAGGTGGTCGGCTCTCGCACAGCGATCGGTCAGAGGCTGTCGACCGCCCTCGCATGCACCGGGCGGACAGAAGAGACGGTTTTGCTAGAGGATCCTGAGACAATGGACGCAGAGCTGATGCAGGAAGAGGAAGAGGAGGCAAAGAAAGAGGCGGAAAAGGCCTGCCCAGGACTCACGGTGTTCACGGACGGGTCACGGCTGGAAGACGGAGCTGCCGGATACGCGGTAGCATGGAAGAGGGGCGAATCCTGGGTGGGTATCAAAACCCACATGGGCTACAACCAGGAGGCCTACGACGCGGAGTGCGCTGCCCTTGCCCGAGCACTGGAAAGCACCACACGACGATCTACGATCCCGGAGCGGGTCACGATCTTCACCGACGCCCAAGCAGCCATCAAGCGGATGGCATCGGAAGAGCCTGGCCCCGGCCAGAAGTATTCGCTCCAGGCACGAAAACACATCGCCACACTGCGGCGATCCAGACCGGGTATCATCATCGGGATCCGGTGGTGCCCGGCATACAAGAGGGTGCCAGGAAACGAGAAGGCCGATGAGTGGGCTAAGCTCGCAGCGGAGGAGCCAGATGCCCGTGGGGTGGAATGGCTGGCATATTCAGACCGAGCAGAGGCTCGCTCGATGCCCCTCCCCAGGTCCCTCGCCAACATCAAGCGCGAGATCTCCGAGAAGAAGTGGGCAGAGACACGACAGTGGGCGGGAGGCCGGACCTCCAAGAAGAAGTACAAGATGCCGAGAAGCCAGAGGCCGGACGGCACGGTTGCTGGTGGTGCCAGTGCCCCACGCAAACGAGAGAACGCCTGCTCAAGGTGTGCCGAGAGTGGCGAATGCCACAGAAGATTCTATGGGTGGAGGTGCAGAAGGAGACTGGGAGATGGAAGAGCCGGTGGAAGATCCAGGATCTTTTCGCCGACCCGAGGTGCAGTCAGGCAGTATTGGATTTGTTTTCATCTACGGACGTGGGGAAGATAGTGCCGGTTGTGGAAGAAGCGGAAGACGTGGGGGGCGAGACGTCGGAATGGAGCTCCGGGAGAGGCAGGAGCGCGAAGAGGAGAGGAGGGCGGAGGAGCTCGACGCCGAGAACGAGGCAGCTGCTGGGGAGGAACCTCCGCTGTTCCTACCCATCCCCTCGTTCATGACGACGGCAGGAGAGGAGTAAGGGGTCGGGTCACGCTTTCCTTTGTCTTTTTCCTTTGTCATTTCCTTGGTACGAGTCATCTTTTCTCTGGGACAGGCCTGGGCGGAGGGCAAAAAGGGGAGCTTGCAACGAGCCGCCTTGCGCGGACTGCGGCCGGGAAACCTGGGTAAAATTTACGCCGCCATGATCTATATAGGTCGCATGAGAGTATGAATAAACAAAAAAAAACCGGAAATAGAAATCCACTTGATAGAGATAATGCGCAAGGCTGTGGATTGTTGACAGCATAGTACTCAATCCTAGGGCCATAGCTGCATGCTGGTTGGAACGACATTCCAGAATTCTCAAGGCAGAAGCTAGCACCTCACAACGGTATCGAAGAAACGCAGCGGGAACGGACAGCGAGTGAGCCCGGGAGAGACACCATCTCTCACTCGCAAGAGACAGCACCTCGTCCTTGTTTCTCAGCCAGTCACACAGAGAACGCTGATGACATTTCCTAGCGGGTGGGAGGGAACCCTGAGGAGGAAGTGGCGGCGAAGCTGTCGAAGGCGGCGAAAGTGGCGTGTGAGTGGGCCAGCAGGAACGGGGTGACCTTTGATCATGGTAAAAGCGAGGCGATGCTCTCTAGCAGAAGAAGGAAAGCCTCGTCGGAGGGCAGTGAGACAACAATTGCAGCAGGTGGCAGGGAGATCCCATTCAACAAGGAAGCGATGACGGCCCGTGTGCAATCAGTGGCAATGTATGGGGCGGGTTGGTGGTGCGGGGAAGGGAAGCAGGGGATGGCAAGAGGGGCAGCAGAGTTGCAGAAGTTGGTCAACCAAGAGGCGCGGACGGTGACGGGGTGCTTCCGAACAACCAACCGGGGAGCCCTGACGATGGAGTCGAGCTTGCGACCAGCGGTTTCCCAGCCGGAAAACAGGCTGGGGCGACTTGGGGCACGGCTCCTCGTCCTCCCACGTGGCAGTGAGGCCAAAGAGGAGTAGGGGCGCCGTCTGGTGTGGGGTGGAGACTAGAGGAAGCACTCGGATACGCAGGCAGAGCGGAGGAGATAATGCAGAAAAGCTAGGCGCGAACACCATAATGGAAGGGCAGAAAGAGGCGAAGGAGGAGGCAGAGCGAGACAGTCCAGGCCTGACTATCTTCACAGATGGGTCGCGAGCCAACAGCGGGACAACAGGGCACGCGGTAGTTTGGAAGAAAGGAGGACGGTGGGCCAGCGGCAAGGCTCACATGCTACAGCCAAGAGGCCTTTGCCGCAGAATGCGCAGCGTTGGCGAGAGCCCTGGAAGTGGCAGGGAGAAGAAGGACCGTACCGGAGGGAATTACCATATTCACAGATGCGCGGGCCGCAAGGCCAGACGCGCGCGTGGAAATCCGGCGGTGCCCAGCTCATGAGGGAGTGGCAGGCAACGAGAAGGCAGACGAGGAAGCGAGGCGGGCGGCAGTAGACCCGGATGCGCGGGGCCGAATGGCCGGGCTACGCGGACCGATACGGGAGGCGAAGGATGCCCACTTCCCAGACCACTCGCCAGCATCAGACGGGAGATATCAGAGAAAAAAGTAGGACGAAGCCTGGGACTGGGCGAGGAAAAGGATCAGCGGGAAGAAGTATCGAATGCCGAAGACCCAGCCCAGCACCAAACGGAGGGGTGACCCGGGCAACGAAGCGACTGGCAGGACGGCTCCATCAGCTCGGAGCGGGACGCTGCCACACTGGGCAATACCTGAAATGGACGAAGAACGCAGACACGGCGGCGTGCGGGCGGTGTCGGTATGTGTAAGACACAGACGCGAGCGCACCTTTTGAAGAACTGCAAACGATGGAAGGCAGCAGAAGGTCCTATGGGCGAAGGTGTGGAGGGGCACGGGAAGATCGATTCACACTGGATTTCCTGCGCACCACAGAGGTGGGGCGCAGGGTGGGTGTGACTGCGGGGAGCGCCACCGGGGCCGGGCGAGAAGTGCAGAAGTGAGGACGCGGAACGGGGCCGAGGGGAGGGGGGGCGGGGGAGGGGGGAGACACAGGGGACGGGAGCAGGGGACGGGGTTGCGGCTGCTCCCTTTCCTTCTTTCCGGGACAAGCCAGGCGGGGGCAGGGGAGCTGCCGCGGGCCGCCGGCGGACTGCGAGAGGTCGCGGCAGACGGTGAACAGGATAGGACTGTACGCAATATCGCCATGATCCGTAATATCGCCATGATCCGTAATGTCGCCATGATCCGTAATATCACCATGATCCAATAGGGTCGCATGCGATGAATGGACCATCATCATCATCGTCGCCATCATCGTCGCACGGAGGAAAAAAAATGCCTCTGATATTCCATTCCCGTGGTGAAATGAGCCTGTCTCAACCAAATCAGCCCACTATTCGCGGAAAAAAAAACACGGGTCAAGACAGTCAGCGGTCCTCCACCGAAGCGGCTCAGTTGCTCCGCCACTCCGGCTCTCGTGCCCGCCGCAAGCAGACTTGGTTGTGGCTTTCTCTGATGTCGTGGTTGGGATGGTGTGCGAGCTATGCACCTTCAGTGACGGCGATGAGAAGCCGGAGCGCATACAATTGGGGTTTAGATGCCATGGCAGTGAGGACGACACAGTGAATCAAGGGCTCTTCGGGGCGTGAAGATGTTGGACATTCGGACGGGTCTAGCGCGCCTATGCATAGTGTGATCGGCTCCCCGCGTATCTGTTGATCCACGGATGCCCCCACCCTACCCAGCCGATATGTACTAACTATACATACACGCAAACATCCTCGGCGTCCATACGGCACCCTCGAAAGCAGCCGCCGAGAGAGCCGCGACCCTACATAGTCTGCACGGTTAGATATCCGCTTTCCTCTTTCTAGTAGGACCTGACGTCCGTTGCTATGGTAATATGGTGCCGGACACTTGTACGAGGTAGCGCGACCGGGATGTGAGCGCCGAAAACAACCCCCAACTCTAGCCATAACTCCAAATGGCAACCAAAGAAATTGAAAAAAGTAATCTAGTAGAATTATAGAAGAGAAGGTGGAGATTATTTCTGCTAACTCGGACCTTAAAAAGGACCCGTGGTGGGGGCACTATAGCGGGTTGAATTTGTCTGTCTTTGTGTGAGAGGGTATGATTTGATTAAGCGAAGCGCTACCGCTAACTAAAAAAAGAAAACCCGAGTGATAACACGTGCAATCGAACGTAGATCTATGTACCTATATAGTTCCAGTCGGTTCACGGAGGGCTGCATAATCTCCCTAATGCATAGAACAAACATTCTCGGCCTAGCTCCTGGTGCTCGAACCCCGTTTCATTTCTCGCCCCTTGTTCTCCACCTCTCGCCCCCCTCTTCCAACCAACGGCAAACCGTGGAGAAGGTTACGATGTACATAGACTACGTTCGAAACGACCGCTACCCGTCGATTCTGGGGTTGCCATGCGACAGATACATAGATCGGTCTGCTAGCGCCCTTTGATTCTCGATTTCCACTTTATGTATAGATATACCACTTCCGATGTAGGTTTATGCAAAGATCCAGGCTCGAATACTGTGTACCCTACAATATCCTACTTAGTTCGACCGCCTGGACGATCGTTCCCCCATCGGTCGGTCGGCCCCACGCTACCTATGGGGCTTTCCGCGGAGCTCGGGACCGGGAGGACGAAACGAGAGGTTGAGATCGATTACATACGTATACTCTACATGTTCAGTCCTGTTGGCTCTCTCGATCCGGAACAAATGACTGGGCGCGGCGGCAATCAGCTTGCAATCGGCTTTCCGCGCAAAAACTTGTCGGGTTATCTACAAGCTAAGCACCTCTGGATGCCTGTCGAAAAGGGCTGCGCAGAACGTCGGCAGACGGGTAGGTGGTCGGGCGTTCATCCGGAATACGAATCGTTCGGTGAACGGCGCTTCGTGTGTGGGGGATTGTCGATGGATGTCTTGACATCTTCTCTGCGGAGACCAGTCTCGTGCCCCACGGCGCGCCACGGCAGGCGGGACTGGGAGGTCGCTCCGAACCCTGGGACTGGAGCGAAATGAGCGAACGAAAACCTTCAGTTCCGTCACCAGCGTGCACTCGACCGATCGTTTCCTTCCCATCGTCAGCCGGAGTGATATGCAGATGTGATATGTGTATAGTTGTCTATTCTATCTATTCTAGGACTGACGCAACTGCTCTATGCATAGAGCAGATGTACGGGTGGCACAGCACGTGCTCTGACTAAGCATACAGTATGACGCATGACAGCATCCATCAAATCTCTCGACCTCCCACCGCCAACCAGGCCGCACGCAAAACAGATTAATGGTCTCCTCTCTCCTCTCTCCGTCAAGTGAACAAATGGTAACATGCACGTCTATGTACACTGTCTTGTCTGCCAGAGCTCATCCTAACGGGTCTGAGACCGTTGCTCCCAGATACATACATATGTACACGTGAACAACGATACCCGCGTAGCTATCATCAAGATATGGCACTGGCTGAGGTTACTAGCCAACTCGGGGATTCCGCTACATACCAACGCTTCTCCTTCTCCTTCGGGCCTCCGAAGACAACGTTCCGAGCGGATACCTCCCCGAAGACACTGTACTCCTACATATTGAACCGAAGATCTCGCCACTTTCTCATATGTAGTTCGTGTTCGTCCAAAACGCTCTTGGTATACCACGCTGATCGCAATTCGTCACTTCCCCCTCTTTCCCTCACATGACCTGCACCCGAACATTTACGAAAATTGGAAGCAGTTTCCCTGATTCCCAGCTATCCCGAAGCCCTGCGTCTTCCTCCGGTGCCGACCCTTTACAGTTGCTTCGCATCTGACAGCCATCGCTGCAGACGTATGTATGTACATACATACATACAGTACCATACCCACGTACCGGTCAGGATCGGTTCTGGTTGAACGGCGCACCCACCGTAAAGAGTGGGTATCACTCGCGAAGCAGACACCACCCCCGGCGTCGCAAGTGGTACACATATTCGTACATGCCTCTCCGGGCACCGACCGGGCCAGTACATACATACATTCCCTGCCCGTCCGGCGTGATCTCCCGGTCGAGCCGCTCCACGCCGATTCCACGAGAGTTCGACGTGAATGCCTCCTTTCACAGGAATAGGTATGTAGATGCAAAGCAAGCGTACACACGTACGGAAGCCCAGCAGGGTCTCGCACTTTTTTTTTTTTTTTTTTTTGGAGTGGTTCTCCGGGCGGTCGTGTGCGCGATGTCCCTCGGGGATTCGCACGCTCGTTCGCTCGCGGGGGGAGAGCCGTGCTGACAAGAAGTATGTCCGTCATCATCGTGGTGAGTGATCCGTATGTATTCTATCCAATACCGCTAGGCAGCCTGCGGGCTGTTTTCTTGTTCCTCTGGCGGCCTGGCCGGCCGGGGTCGGGCTGCAACTTCCCCGGAGTGGATGGGTGAAGAACACGAAGATAGAGTAGGTACTCCACTCCGGTACTTGGCATATCCCTCCTAGGTCCCTTCCTCCGTGCTCGATTCGATACGTGCGTGGACATGGGCGGGGGGGGGGTGGCTGCATCGGACACCGTGGTGATTCGATGGTGAATATTTTTGGGGAGGTGAACGAGCCGGACGAGTCGAAGCCTCAAAGGGGGAACTTTTTCTTCTTCTTCTTTCGATCGCCAGAGAGCTGCGGTTCCGTGGCGAAGGACCGGTCCCGAACGAGAGCGGTATATCTATCATATCTAGAGTACATAGTATGTTCTTTCTTTCTTTCCCGCGCTTTTCTTTTGTTTTTCCATGCACTCTACTCTACATACTCTATGTACTCTAGATATCTGGATCCTCCTTCCCAAGAAAACGAAGCCCGCACCTACTCGAGCGAGAGGTGCGACGGCATCCGTCGCGTTCCACAGCATCGATCATGACCGCTGCAAGGCGTCGGAATTGGACGTTGCAGGAAATATGTCAGCGACACGGCGACCCGTGAGTGGCTGGCTGCGCGGGCTACTCTACACACACACATATGTACACAGCTGTTCTGACTGCGCGTGCATGTCGGTGTCTGCCGTTATGTAGATAGCAAGGCAGAGGCTTCGCATGCTGCTGACGATGATGACGACGGCAGCGGTGATGGTGATGGTGACGCCGGTTCCCGGGCGGACACTGGGGGGAGAGCTCAGCTGTTCCGGGATGGGCATGTACCTCGGAGATGGCCATTGAGGCTGGGCATGCAAGTACCGGCACCGGCACCCGGCATGTGTAGTGCTGGGCTTGTAAGATACTCTAGATATAACTATTCCCCACTGGCCAGCGAGAAACGGAAAGTGTGGCTGTGCCATGCCCGACAAGGTGGGCCATCGGTATGCTGCCTAGTCGAGGTGTATGTAGATACTGTATGCACGCCCGATGGATGTATCGTGACCACCGCTTTCTCTCCGGTGAGCATCACTCCCCCGGGCCATCTCCACCGTTTGCTTCTTCATTCTTTCTTTCTTCGATCGAAGGTGCTTGCCGTGAAATTCGAATCCATGTCGCTTCCTCGCCCCCTCCACACCTCCAGAACCCACCCCCCCTAGCTTCTCGTCGGATGCTGGACGCAAAAAAAAGCGACGCTAAATCAAACTGCCCAAACCTCAGCGTCTCGATAACTGCCATCGCCGCCGAACACCGCAGCAGGTCAGCACCAAAGTGCCTCCCGCTGCTATATCGGCAATCCGTATCTATAGCTATCTACCTGGCCAAGACTCCGTGTCAGAGCAGCCGACAATCTCGTTTCCCTTTCTCTCTCTATCTCACACATACATCACACTCAGCGGTTCTCCTTTCGCTTCCCTCCCCCCGACCAAGGTGTTTCTTTTGCGCGAGGAGATCTGCTAGAGTTACATAGGTAAGTACCAAGTATGTATGTAACTACTAGAAACCCCCCGTCATGCAGCATGCATGTCGACAAGGAAGCGAGAGGCGTCGTTGAGCACGCTAGTAGACGCTAGCCGTTCTCAGAAATCGCAGCCACAGCGACATGATTTTTCACATTGGTGACATGTATATACTTAATGAGGGAGGCAGGTAGTACCACTCCCCCCCCCCCCCATCCAAAACATCCTTCGGCTAAACCAAAAGCCCTCAGCAAAACAGTATCTCTCGGCGTAACAGAATCGTCCTCAGCGTCGTCCTCGGCAAATCAAAAATCAATGGCAGAGACACGAATCGTCCTCGCAAAATCCAATCGCGGTCGGCCTTGACGAATCGAAACGCGCTCAGCCTGCTACAGTTCCCATGGCCGTGTATTTGCATATACAAACTTCTTCTGGTGCCAGGCTTGCCAACTGGGTCACTGTAGGCCGAACACAGTCAACCAAAGCAGTGGTTGTCTTCCGTCTTTCCTCTGGCATCTGCCTCCAATTTTGGTTCGCGTCGTTGGTGATGACCCGCCTGACTATCGGGAAAAGAGCACAATGACGGAAACCATCACCGACGGGGTGTACACAGCATCATCCTCCAGTTGATGTATTCGATTCGCTACCGCTCGGAATGGCACACGTCCTTTTCATCCGCATCTAAGAGAGATCGAAGTTGACGCGCGCTGAGGTGGCCTGGGGGTTTTGACAACATGTCCTCCCTTTTGCAATGTTCCTGCCTGTCTTCTTGCTCCTCCGTAGGCCGCATCCATCGTGTTGAACCTGTATCTTCTCATTCTGTTGTGTTGTTTTTGGTCCAGACCGAGCCCGATGGCCAGCACACATCGGAACCAAGTTGCTGAGTCGACTGAACAGGTTTCTGCAGTGGAAAAACATCTCTCTGTAGGTATTTGTTCGCTTGAGAACTGGAACCATGGTGGAAGCGGAGGACACTTGCGCGTTGTGGTTGATATGTAGAGTATGTTGTGGTGATGGGATTGCGGCGGAGCCCCTGAATACTGGTAGTATGTAGCAGAACCTGTACACTACATATTTAACAATGCTTCTTTTTTTTTGTTAAATTTATTCAATTATTTAATTCCAGCGCGTCCTGTGGCAGCAAGTTCCCAAGACGCCTACATAGATAGCGCCTACGGTGTGCGCAACGCATGAATTGATTCCCACTTACCAACCTGTTACCCATCATAGTAGATAGAGGGATTGGTTTCTTCGCTGCATACGTAGCAACGAATATCAAACACACACACAAACCTACATGCTCTTCGAATCCACCGTGAGTATATATTTCTGTAGAACATGTGGTGACCGTATATACTCTCCACATAAGCATATACAGCCCTACACACGCTGGTGATTGGAGTGTCCGCCGTAGAATAGACCACTCTGTATGCATATCAGCGTAGAAACCAGGTACTTGCACTATTCACAGCACTCCAGGAGGTATGTAAAGATGTGTGTATTCGTACCGTCATAGGTGTCTATGTATGCGTGTACGCACTCACTCTGCACACTCCACCACTTTGACTCCTCCCCAATTGAAAGATGGAATGACTGTCTGGCGCTTCTTCTTCTCCTTCGCCATCTTCATCGTCGTCTTCTCCTCTGCTTGCTTCTCTTCCCGGCTCATCGCTTCGACTAAACCGTCCCCCTTTCTACGCAAAAGCTAAACCCTAGCAGAAGCACCTCATCCTGGTCCCACCCCCGTTTTCTGAAAGTGCATCTCCGATTTTCCCTTTCTCGTCGCTTCTCGTGTTACTTACTCTACTTCTCTCCCTCTCGCACTTCGTTCACCCCGTCCTCCCACCCCCAGTTTCTCTCTTGCGCGTGTCTTTCCTTCTACGCTTTCCTCTGGACACTACTCATCCTCCATCTTCCTCCTCCTCTCCTCCCACTAACCATCCCCCTTCGCCAATCGCTCGCTCATCCCGCCTTCAGAACTCCCCTTCATCCGCACCCACTTGTGCGATCGCCACCGCAAAGGAAGAAAAGAAAGAAAATCAAATAAAAAAATTAAAAAAACCTCCCCCCGAGCTCCCAATCGCCCATCGACATCCAATTACCTAACTTTACGCTGTCCTGTCCTTCCTTCCCGCTCTGGTTGTCATCGTTGCATCTCGGGGGCCTTCCAATCTCATCGCCCACTCCCTCGGTCTACGAAAACAAAAGTCGGCAGTATCCAGCATCCCGCCGCTCATTATTGGCTCTCCCGCTCTTCGTTCCAAGTGCCAACCGCTACAAGCCAGCTCTCGCTCGCCCTCAACCGCACGAAAACCCACACCACTAAACCACACCCAACAAAACTCGCCTTCGTTTCCATACACTCATCCACCGACACCAATCGTCGCGATTCTATTCCGCGATAATCACGTCGAATAGTCTCCATCCACCCTCAGTTCGAACGCGACGTACTTGTAACTATCAACTTTATACGTCTTTAAAGGTGAGCCGATATGATTTGTCTTCCCTTCGCGCCCACCGCTCTCTCCCTCCATGCGTCTCCGCCGTCTGCTCCACGTCGGAGTTGCGTTCGGTCTCTTCGCACATCTGTCCGCTCCCCCCGTGAAGCGAGGTGTCGGATGCACGGTCTGCTCGCTGTGACGTCCGCGACCGCTTATCCCCTCATCGCGCTACACCGCGGTCGCGATGAACCTGCTCTGGATGGAGCATACTAAAGGAAGGAGGGGGGGGGCTGAGTTGGAATCCGTCGCAACGGTAGCGGCACCAGGTCGAATGGGGATGATGGTACCTCGTTGGCGGGGAATGTGGACTTACCGGCCGTGTTTTATCTGTTGCGCCCGACCAATCTGACCGAGTGGCTCCAAATCATCCGCCCAGACAACTGATATACCTCCCCTGGCGAACTCGGTTCTGCTTTGTCTTCCTTTCATCCTTACAAACCACCATCCTCCTACACACATACACATCCCCCCCCCCCAGCCCGAACTTTTGAGCTGTGGTTCGCGCAAGTTCGCCTGTGAGATCACGTCTTCTAACGTAAGGGATAGAAAATTCATATTACTTATTGAGAAGTATCAGAGATTGTCTTCGCCCCGGAGGTATTCCACCTGTACTTACGAATTCGCCACATTACTTCCGTAAAATCGAATCGGTCACCAATTTCGAGAACAAAACAGAGATAACTCTGAACCTTCAAGATGGGTTGCGGTATGAGCACGGAGGAGAAGGAGGGAAAGCTGCGCAATGAGCAGATTGAGAACACTCTCAAGAAGGATCGGATGATGCAGAGGAACGAGATCAAGATGCTTCTTCTTGGTAATTCCCTCCTGGGCGTTCGTCGTCGTCGCCGTCGCTTGTCCACGTGCTTACGAGGCTGGGAATCACAGGAGCTGGAGAGTCTGGAAAATCTACCATCCTTAAGCAGATGAAGCTCATCCATGAGGGCGGCTACAGCCGTGACGAGCGGGAATCCTTCAAGGAGATCATCTTTTCGAACACGGTTCAGTCGATGAGGGTCATCTTGGAAGCTATGGAGTCGCTGGAGCTTCCTCTCGACGACAATCGCGGGGAGTACCACGTGCAGACCATCTTCATGCAGCCCACACAGATCGAGGGCGACAGCCTGCCGCCGGAGGTTGGCAACGCCATCAGGTCGTTGTGGCAGGATCGTGGCGTTCAGCAGTGCTTCCAACGGTCAAGAGAGTACCAGTTGAACGATTCTGCGAGATAGTGAGTGTATTTCGAGGGGGGGTCTCGCGGATCGCGTCAACTAACCGGTGTGAATAGTTACTTCGATTCGATCGATCGCATTGCGCAGCCGGACTACGTCCCAAGCGACCAGGATGTTCTACGGTCCCGAGTCAAGACCACTGGTATCACGGAGACTACGTTCATCATCGGGGATCTGACGTACAGGATGTTCGACGTCGGTGGACAGCGTTCGGAACGGAAGAAGTGGATCCACTGCTTCGAGAATGTCACCACGATTCTCTTCCTGGTCGCCATCTCCGAGTACGATCAGCTGCTCTTCGAGGACGAGACCGTCAACCGTATGCAGGAAGCCTTGACCCTGTTCGACTCCATCTGTAACTCAAGGTGGTTTGTCAAGACCAGTATCATTCTGTTCCTCAACAAGATCGATCGATTCCGCGAGAAGCTGCCCGTCAGCCCGATGAAGAACTACTTCTCCGACTACGAGGGTGGCGAGGACTACACAGCGGCGTGCGACTACATATTGAACCGGTTCGTGTCATTAAACCAGTCGGAGACGAAGCAGATTTACACGCACTTCACCTGTGCCACGGATACCACACAGATTAGATTCGTCATGGCAGCAGTTAATGGTATGTTTTGCGTCCCCAGCCATTCTTTCCATTCGGATGACGGCTAACACGCTCCCAGACATCATCATACAAGAGAACCTTAGGCAGTGCGGCTTAATATAATGACTTAGGGGATTGGCTGGCCCTGGAAGCGTATCGATTGTCCAGCCAAAATGCGACCAAGACTCTTTCGCCGTACTAAGCACATTTCCGCTTGTCCCTGTTTTCCTGTTGTATTCCATTGGGTGTCCCTGGGTGTTGTAGCTGCTTGTACGTTTACTTTTTTTTTTTTTTTTTTTTTTTCTTGCCGACCGCGATGCCCTGGAATCGTTAGTATGTGCATATGTGGATATCACCAAGTACCTTTCCTTCTTTGCGTTTCCTTTTCTGCGGTTTTATACCTTGGTCTTTTTTATTTTTTACTTCTCTTTCTTCTCTGGGCTCATGACATATACCTTCTTAAATCTACTCTTCGTCCTTTTTGTTGCACGCAAAACAGTCGCTCGCTCTCGGTACTCGCCCGTCGTCTCGCCTTGACTAGTCTGCAAAGAGGTACATACCATTTCCTCCTCCGCTTTTTTTTTCCTATCTCGTTCCTGTTTGGGGGGTCTTTTTTTTTTTCTCGTGTCGTTCTGCGTTTTTTCTTCTTCTTTCTTTCCCCCCTTTTCTTTCTTTGCCCAAAATGGTATCTCGGATTTTAGCCGTATTTGATATACAAAACTCGGCTTTCCGCTCGTTTTTTAAACTTACCGAGTTGTGATCGATGGGATGTGTGGATGCGGAATGTTTTGCGCGAGGGCTGGTGCTGCTGGTGTAGTGGTGGGAAGAATGATCTTTGTTTTCTGTGTAAGTCGAGCCAACACTCTGAAGTCTCTCAATGTACTCACGTGTCCTGTGTTTGGGGGCCATTCGCAAAAAAAAAAAAAAAACCTTTTGTCCTAGTACACACATCATCATTAAGTATATACCATGTATGTAAGTAGGTACGCACAAGGGAGAGAGAAAATATCCTTTTTTTTTTCTTCCATCCCACCCTTCCGTTTCAAAATGTTATCCTATGTATGTATATACTCTACTTATATACATACATATCAATATCAGAGATTAGGAAAAAAAAGGGATCTGGGGGGTTTGTCTCAGATTACATACGAATGGGGGGTTGGCGCAAAAGACTGGAGACGGGGAAATGCAGTGGGGTGGGGTCAGCGGAACTCCGATGGCGGGGAACAGGTTAGCGAGATGAAACGATCCGTGGGTTCAAGGGGGGATGTACATACATATGTATGTAGACTATCCACATATGTATTCCTCCTTCTATATACGCTTGAGTGCGGCTAAGTACTTAGCTACCTACATAGTGGCTGGTGGCTGACCGATGATATCTACGCGGGCGGGCGAGTGATGTGGTATGCGGCACACACCAATGGTTAGCGGCGTCGGTGGTGGTGGGCTGCAAGCACCCAATGTCTCCGCGCTTTGCACTTGTGCGCAGCGGAGCAGGTGGTGGTGGTGGTGGGGGCGTGTTCTCGGTGTGTGTCGCCTGTCTGGGCGAGAAAGGCGAGTGATATTCCGTGCGTCCGCCTCCAGGCCGTCCACAAACTTCGCCCAACGTATATACTTATGCATGTACATCCCCCCCCCGATCTGCGCGCCCAAAAAACCAAAAAAAAAAACCAAAAAAAAACCACATAATTCATGCGCGGTACCTAAAGTAGCCCCCGCCCGTCTACTCTGCTCCATAGATACGTATCTATGTAACCCGACGTGGCGTCCAGCAGCCCCGGTCGACCGGCCGCGTTCGCAATCCCGCCCCCGCCCCCCGGCAAGAGCGCGAGTACATACATACATACATGCATACATACATATCTATGTTATGCAAATAGCTGCTTCGCCAACAGAGCGAAGTATGTATGTATGTATGTGTACATATGATAGGGTACTCTAGATAGGTGGATAGTTGCCTGGAGAGCAGAGCGCGATCAGCCGATCGATCGATCAATCAATCATCCGTCCCGTCCGTCCCGTCCCGTCCGTTCCCCCCATCTATGTACATATCTACCACCCATATCATGCGTATATGTACATAGCTCTCTCTCTCTCTCTCTCTCTCTCTCTCTCTGTCTGCATTTCCGTTGACTACAAACATACATATGTAGGTACATAGGATGTATGTAACTATATCTACGCCAAAAAAAAAAAAAAAAAAAAAAACAAAGGAACGAATCTAATTGCAATCCAACCCAACCCCCAACCCCACTCAGTTCAGCTCAGCTCAACGGCTAAACATGCATAAAAGGCGAAGAAAAGTTAAAAAAAAAAATTAAAAAAAAAATCCAATTGCAACCCTATCACACGTACATACATTACATATGTACATACACATACACCCAAACGGCAAAGATATACTTTCAACTTTAAGCTTTTAACCCGCCACGATCGATCGAAGATGGTATGTATGTATATTCCTCGGCGGCATTGTGGGGGGGGGGGGGAGTGGTGCACGAGAAGAACAAGACGAGAGACAAGACGAGACAAGACAAGACAAGACAAGATGAGACAGGACAGGACAAGACCCAGCCGGACCAGCACACTGCACGGATAAAAATACCATTACTACATAGTCCTGTCCAAGTGGGTGATATGTATGTATTAAGAGGCAAAAGTTGCTGCGAGCGGACAAAGAGAACTAAACTAGGTAAGTAGATAACCAACCAAAGCACGGCTGAGTTGACAGGAGAAGGAAGGGACAACAAAAAGAAAGAAAGAAAGGGAAAAAAAAAACCCCCATTGATCCCCGCCGTCTATGCCCTTGGAAAGTAAGAAAGGGAGAAAAAGAAAAAGAAAAAGAAAAGCCAAGCTGCAGAACAGAATCGTACTCTAGTATCTAACAAACAGCATGCAGACAAAAAAGCGCCCATCCTTCGATCGCCAAGAAAATAATTGTGCACTCCTCCATATGCACGCTCATCCCCCCCCCCAACGGCCCCACGTTCCGAACTCCGGACTACACCCGACAATCCTTCAGATCCCTAACGACGATAGCCACACTCGCGCGCTTTGCCGCCTCGGCGACAAGGCTCATGTCGTTCCTCAGCCGGTCCTCGTAGCTGCCACCATTGCTGTCGACCCATCCGGCGACGGTCTTCGGTATCGAGCCGCGACGCGAGTGTGTCGTCGGCGTGGGATTTGGCGGCACGAGCGAGGACTCGTTCGTCGGCGCGGAGGAGGAGGGGGTAGGCATTGCGGGTCGAGTCTGCGATGTTTGGTTGCGGATGCGGATGCGGTTTGGGGTGTGAGCTGGGAGCGTCGGATACAATTGTGCCTCCGGCGACGACGGCTGGTTTCCGAGGAGGATGTGCGGTTTGGGGGCAACGGGCGTGGCAAGAGGGGGCAAGAGCTCCAGGACGAAGGGAGGAGAGAGAAGAGGAGGAGGAGGAGGGAGCGGGAGCCAGAAGCAAGAAGTAGATAGATAGAAGAAGGGAGAAGAAGCGCGGAACCAACGAGCAATTGGGGGGGTATGTACTATCGGAAAGCAACGCCACCGGGGGGTATGTATGTAGGCGGAAGACAAAAGACTAGCGGGCCGGCTTTTGCTTCTATGGAGTGCGAGGTATTTTTATTTTATTTTTTATTTTCCCCTTTTTTAATTTTTCTCTCTGTCTTTTTTTTATTTTTTTGTTTGCTTTTATTTGCCGGCACTTCCAGACCGATGGATGGGCTGCTATCTACGGCCTAGATATCGTTCTCGGAGGGGAGTTTGACTGACAGCCTCGTTGCAGGGGTCGGAGCGCAAGCTAGCAGCGGGTGGCCGCGGGAGAGAAGTGGGCGAGCGGTGGAGGTGGTGACGGGCGAGGGGGGCGGTGGATTCGGATGGAGATATGTATTTGGAATTCGCCGGCGTGGGCGACGGAGGGGGGCGGTACGGGAGAGAGTTTGGCGCAGGGCAGGGCGAGAGGGCAGATAGGGTGAGAGCGAGCGGGACACGGAGACAAGCTATATAAGGCTGGGTTGGGGTTGGGGGGGGGGGGGTCTCGAGCGCGAGCGGGAAGCTCTTTGAGGCAGCAGAAAGCAAGCAGGTGCCGCTTGTGGGGAGGGTTTGGGTTGGGGGAACGTGTGAGGTTGTGCGAGAGCGACAGTGCCACTTGCCGGAGTGTGGCGGGGACGAGTTGTGGGATTTGATTGAGGGCGGACGTGGGGCGGGGGGGAGACGCCGAAGTGAGTTTGCTGTGTGCTGCGGTGCTGCAGACAGTCGCTGTGGTCTCCCCGGGGGGGCTGTCTGCTACTGTGCTGGAGCGGTAGAGCAGACGTCGACGGGACGCGCGAGAGCTGGCGCAACCCATCTACTACGGAAGCATCGCGCTGCACGTGGACGGCCGGAGCGGACGGGGCACAGAGCCAGCATTGCGCCGGCAGGTGCGCGCGCGTTCTTCGTTCGTTCGCCCGTGGTTAGCTATCGTCCATTCATGCGCCGCCGCCGCCGCCGTGTCCCCCGGCTGCATGCTGCGTGCCGGCGGATCGGAGTCGACGGGCGGGGAGAAGCCGGCAAGGCGCCCGCAATCCAGCCGCCGGCCTTGCTTCCCTCCTTCGCTCCGCAACAGTCGCCAACACGGCAACAATGCAACAACACCCTCCCCCAAACGCCCGCCGCCGTTGAAAAAAACAAAACAACAACAACAACCAAACTCACCACGACGAATCGAAAACAGAAATCCTGCAGCCGGAGCACATGTCGCGCTTCCCCGGTCCGGCGAATCGTGTTGCGATCCTACGAGCAAGCATCGGCCCTGCTCGTCTAGCTCTACCCACCCCTTCCCGTCGCAGTCGGTCCGTCGTCGAATCGCACCGAATGTTCCCTCGTCTTCCCCGCAGGGGAGGCCATCGGCGCCGACTGCGGAACGAACGAACGAACGAACGATGGGCGAACGAGCGGGAATGAAAGGATCATGGGAAAAAGAAAGGAAATACGCGGAAGCGAAACAAACACAAACACAAACACACACACACACACACACACACATCCAAGAATCCGCTCATCTCGCTCACTCATCCGCCCCGCCGGCATGTCGCCATCGCCCGTCGTCCATCGCGCGTGATTTGCTGACGGCGATCCAGGAACAACAACAATAACAATAACAAGGCAACAGGCACAACCACGGTGCACAACAGCAACGCAGCCGATCCACGGTCGCCCGAGAGCAGCTGCAGCAGCCTTGAGCAACGGGTATGTCGCTGCATAGACACTCTACATCGTACATACCGAGGGGAAGCAGAGTAACTGTGTCCAACGCCCGTACATAGATACTAACAACCATGCTCCCCCGCGGCTGGGGAGGGAGGGATGAGGGGTGAGAAATGCACGTTCCCGACTTCCCCAGCACGGGAAGGAGAAGGAAAATCAAATAAAACACCATAGATCATATGTATGTCTCTCTCACGCACTTTTAACGCCGCATTGCACACATATCCCCACCATCCACCCCCACCCCATGTCGGTCCGTGTGGGGAAGTATGTGCCTATCTAGTCAAAGGAAGGACTCTCCATATTTATGTAGTAAGCCCCCGGCATTCGAACGACCGCCGCGAAACAGCCCGGGAAGAGAGAAAGAAGAAAAAGAAAAAAGAAGAAAAAAGAAGAAAAAGAAGAACAAAAAAATGAGGTGTCGTCACCCCTGCGAGCCGAGGTCGATCTTCACCGACTACATACGTATATATACACACACACACATGACATATACCACTCCTGCTCCCGCGGAGCACTGCGCCTGTCTGTACCTGTAACGTTCTGGAACATTCTCCGCATCGCCGTAACTACCCCCGGCCCCTTGAGCGTGAATCGTATATACCACCCCCACCCTCCCCCCCCCGAGCAGAGTACGGCCCGGACAGCCTGGCGCCGGCTGTCACGACGTAGGACGACGCCCCACAAAACAGGTCGTCATCGCGCCGCTGTCTCCTCCATATGTATGCATTCGGGCACATGTTGTATGTATGCGTGATGGATGCGGTGCGACGTGCAACCGACCCACCCGGGACATGGGCTCCCACACATACGGTACAATCCGTACAATCCGTGCGCG
>Ga0307516_10001831_pt1 | contig 29176 bp, 35 predicted proteins | sample 19_EM_MG_FD_203310 | JGI IMG/M metagenome (GOLD analysis project Ga0307516, IMG submission 203310) | Populus trichocarpa ectomycorrhiza microbial communities from riparian zone in the Pacific Northwest, United States - 19_EM | ecosystem: Host-associated > Plants > Roots > Unclassified | place... | reverse complement strand
CCTCACCAACACTACCACCAAACCCACACACAAGATCTAAGATTATTCCGCTGTGAATTATCGAAAGTAGCCTGATTACCTCTGATTCTCCCTACACTCCGGTTACGATACAACCCCAGTGTCACATCAGGCAGGATCTTGACAACCATCTCAGGAACATGAGGCATACTTCAAGAACCGCAACGGTTGCTGGCAGTGCGGACAAACGGGGTACCGGATATACGAGCGCTTCGCCCACACCATCTGAAGAGGGACAGCTGTTCCAAGTGCCCCGTGGAAGACAGCCGGGGCCGCGGAAGGGAAAAGATAGTATTCGGAGGAACCAGAAGTGACTCTGACACCCAAGCAGCAGAAGGTTTCCATGGTGGAAACAATGGAGCTGGAACTTCCGGAATGGGTGGAGGACAGTGAGGTATCGGATTTTTAGGAGGCCCGTCATTGCCGCTGACGGAGGCCTTCTCGATGATTTGCCGAACATCCTGGAAATGAACACACGAGGAACCCAGCGCTGGGACCCTGTGCAAGAAACGAAGGGGGAAACCCATGAGTGGCACCCGACCAATAGTAATAATGGTGCTCCACCAGGGAAAAAACACCCATCCAGTCAGAGTACTACTGGATACAGGCTGTTCAATACCCCAGATAAATCAGGAAACGGCGACTTGACTCCGGGTTCCCCGAAGAAAGCACAAGAAACAGAGGATTATCGAGAACTACGAAGGAAAAACAGTACAAGCTGCCGGCAGCCATTACACCAACGCCTTGCCACTACAGCACCACCACCACTATTCGCAAGAATTGTTCGAAGTATCCCCCTTGAAAGCCAGATAGACATCTTTCCCCCCTACTGATAGATTAAGGTGCACCCTCCGCAGGGGCAGTGGGACTCCCTGCAGCTAAGATTTAATGGCCCGGAATGCCTCCAAAAGTGCTCCAAATATGAACAAACCAACTTTTCACTCACGTGGGATGACATGGTGGCTGTCAATCCAGAGGCCAAAATAGGGTACGTAGCCATGGTACAAACGGAAAACAAAACTGAGGACCCCCGGAACAACATCCCGGACGAATTCCGGGAATACCTAGATGTTATGTCCAAAGAAGCTGTGGACGTCTTACCAGAGTATAAGAATTATGACTGTTGAATCGAACTAAAAGAAGAGGAGAAGGCATCTTGGGGGCCCATCTACCCCCTATCAGAAAACGAACTTGAGACCTTAAGGGGATGGCTACAGGAGATGATAAAAACAGGGAAGATTTGCCGATCCATGTCCCAAGTCAGATCGCCAATTCTCATCGTCCCAAAACCAAATGGGAGAGGGTTCCAACTTTGTATCGATTATCGAGCTCTGAACCGTATCACCATCCCCAACCGTTACCCACTCCCACTAATGCAAGAACTGCAGGACAGAGTCCAGGGGGCACAGTGGTTTACCAAAATGGACCTAAAAAATGGATTCAATCTCATCCGTATTCGAGAAGACAATGAATGGAAAACCGCTTTCAGAACCCGTTACGAGCTATACGAATTCCAGGTAATGCCATTTGGATTAACAAATGCCCTGTCCCACGTTTCAAGATATGATGAACCAAATCTTCTCCGACATGCTCAACCTAGGAGTGATAGCATACATGGATGACCTGCTAATAGACTCAAAAACCCGGGCTGAGCACAATGATATCGTCCGAGAAACATTGAAATGACTCCAAAATAACCGTCTGGCGGTCGCGGCAGATAAACGCATCTGGAGAGCAACAGAAGTGGAATTTTTGGGCTACGTTCTAAGCAGGGAAGGTATCAAAATGGTACAAAACAAGGTCGAGGTAGTGTTGAGTTGGAAACCCCCCGACTCACTCATAGAGGTGCAAGCATTACTGGGATTTGCCAACTTCTACCGACGGTTCATTCAAGATTACTCCCAAATAGCAAGGCCACTCATGGAGTTAACCAAGAAAACAGAGAAGTGGGCCTGAAGCAACGAAGCGGGAGCCGCCTTCAAGGAACTCAAACGAAGATTCACCACGGTACCTATACTAGCTCACTTTGACGTCCAGAAACCCGTGGTTATCAAGACAGACGTCTGAGATTTAGCCATCTGAGCAGTACTTTCGCAACGAGACAACAAAGGAAGAATGCACCCGGTAGACTTCAACTCCAGGAAATTCCAGCTGGCAGAGATCAACTATCAAATCCATGACAAGGAACTACTGGCAGTAGTGGATGCCTGCGAACATTGGAGGCGCTATTGCAAGGGAGCCGTCCACCAGATACAAGTACTCTCGGATCACCAAAATCTGGAATACTTTACGACAACTAAGGTACTCAACCGACGACAGGTGCGGTGAGTACAAGAGCTGGCAGGAATCGACTTCCGAATTGACTACTGCCCTGGATCACAGAACGGAAAGCCTGACGCATTATCAAGGTGTTCGGAGTATCACTCATAAAAGAGGGGAGTAGAAAACTAGCCAATACCGACGGCTTTACAGGAGAAACATCTTGCAGAACGACAAACCCGATCATTTGTGGCTTCATCAGCGAGACTCACATCCCTCCCAACAAGAAACTGGAACGCAGAGTTTCTACGGAAAGTTAGGAAGGCAACACAAGAAGACCCGGCCTACCGAAAAGCCCAGGAACAGGTGGAACAGGATGTTACACCCTAAGTGTAACAAGGGAATAAGTCATGTGTTCTTGGGAGAAAAATATAGTGACACCGAAACTCAGCTGGCTCCGAAAGAACAGTTTGGCAGACGCCGACAGTCAAAAGGAAACCTCGGCCGTGGAAAAACAGGCCTTGTGCCGACCCAGCCAGGTAAGATCAAGTAGACTGCAGACTTCTGTAGCCACTGCATTCGGGGCTGACGACGACGGTACATGCAAGTCGCATGCCATAAGCGGGGCTCATGATGTCAAAGTGGGGCTAAGACAGTCTAGATAGGAGTCTTGGTATGGGGTCAGAGATCTCTCGCATGAGAAGACTGATCCCGTCTGCCGGGCAAAAGTCAGGCAGCCAGTAACGAATAAGGAATCGAGAACGTGTTCTCGTTTTCCGAAGGATCAGCACTGCGCGGACGCTGATCGCTCGCCCCACCTCGACATCATTACCAATCAGGACCAATTAGCTCTCAAAGTCTTATTGAGCTCCAGCCGAGAAGATGAAGCAAAAAAGGTACTCCATGAGGTCCTACTGAGGAGGTGACGAGCGGGCACCCCGAAGGAAGAAAATATCCTGAGGAACCACGTGATCACCCAGCCGATGATATAAACGTGCGCTCGGTGCCCAGGCCAGCCACAATCAGCAAAGAAAAAGTCATCTCCGAAAAAAACGAACACAATGAACCTAAGATTATTCCCGTGTGAACCTCTCTAAGTTACTCAGAACCCTATACGAGACCTGACTCCATCCGCCTCTACCTGCACCGCTGTTGTACCCTGCAACCCTGGTATCACACTATAATCTTGGTTCAGAAGTCACCCCTCATACAACAGAATGTCGCGAGAAAACCCGAACCCCGCTCCCTGAGCGGCCTCATCCAACGTTGATATACTCCGACTTGAATACCCTAGCACGGCTGTGGAGATTTATGCGGACCGCGGACCCTTCCAACCATCGGTGGAAATCCATCACCCAGCCACATGGGTTCAGCTGCTAGTTACCCAGCAGTGACAGGCCCAGTGGGATCTCGAGCAACTATTCACGGCATGCGGAATGACGTTCGATCGAGGTGACCGACGGATCCAACAGATCGAACAGAACTACGCCCTCTTGGCCGGAGCCCTAGAGCACGTATACAATGCGGCGGAGAACGAGATGGCAGTCGCCTTGGAATGGATGCAAATGGAGCTCATGCGGGCCGCCGGAGCTGCCCAAAAATTCACCAGCGACGTATGGGCCGCCATCATCCAAAGGGACCAGGAAAAAGCCAACGAAGACCTCAACCGCGACACTCGGGTCCTCCACCTGAAAGATGCGATACAGTTCCTTCAAGTTGCCAGCCAGCAAAGGCTGGAAGAACAAGCCACATGGAACGCTAACTGCAAAAAATGGGCTCAGGATCAGCAGGATGTCACGGCTAAGCTAGCGGCTCAGCAGCAAACGCTACAGGCCCAGGTGAGTGCCCTTGTAAGCTCGGCGGTTAACGCCAAAAAGGCAAAACCTACCTACCTTCAGTCCACGGTCCCACCTCCGGTCCCGCGAGCGACAGGCTCTATCAGCAGCCTCCCTGGAGCCACCCCACTCTCACCGCTACTGGCGGCCACAGGAGGACGGGGACCCCCTCCTCCTCGACCACTGAGACGGTGGCCCCGGCCGATCTCCCGGTCACCTTCGCCCTCACCATCACCGCCCCCTTCCCCGGTAGGCCCGCCGCTACCGACCTCTTCCGGCCGAGGCTATTCACCCTTGCCGCAAGAGTGGCGGATGCCAGGATTGGGGCCCGCACGGCTATTCCAGTTCACGCTGGAAGAACTGCGGGACATCGTCACCCACACGGTGCAAGCCACGCAAGGCGTCCTGCAACCGGCCCCCAACGCCAACGTGGCCAAATTGAAGCTTAAAGACTCCAAACCCTTCAATGGAAAACCCACCACGCCCTTCACCTTGTGGTGGGAATCGGTCGTGGAATTGATCAGCTTCTACCCGAACTCGACCGACGTCCAGCGAATAGCGTGGATCGGAACTCTCCTCTCAGAAACGGTGCTTGACTGCCACCAACACCGACAACGCACCATGGGCGACAGGGACACCTGGGGCCTATATGCCACACACTTGCAAGCGGAATACCGCAACTGACAGGAGGGCGCAAATGCCCAGCGAAGACTTGGGGAACTGGAATACAAGGCAGACATCAAGGCCTACCTCACGGAGTTCCAGGCCCTTAACATCTATGCACGCTGCATCGGGGTGAGCCTGCAAGAAAAAATCAACCTGGCAATGCCCCGAGCAATCATCGATATGCGGTTCGCCCACCATATGGGGGACTTCGTGGACGACGAACACTACCTCACAGCAACCTACGAGGCGGGAGTGCATGTGGAACAATGAAAGGCACTAGAGGAACTCCGAGGAAGGAAAAAGGAAGCAGGACAAAAGGACGCCCCGGGTAATGACTCGGGGAAGGGCCGAAAAGGCCAGGGAGAGAAGGAAGGCTCCAAGCGGTCAGAAAGGACCGACTGGGGGGGCAAGACCGAAAGGGCAGGATTCGGACAGCTGGGCCATTGGAAGACCAAGGAAGAAGTCCTGGCAGGAGTACCAACTAAAGAAAGGAAAGAATACGGGTCCAGCAAGGACAACTGCTGGCGGTGTGGCCGGGCCGGTCATAAGACGTTTGAATGCTACGCAGCAACCACCACGGGGGGCACGACGCTGCCCACAGCCCCCTGGCGAGGAGCTTCCAGCGCGAAGCGCAAACGGGACGACGACGAAAATACCGAAACCCCGGCCCCAAAACAGTCCAAGGTCACAACCATCAAAACCGAGGACGACGACATGAGGGACGTCGCTGCGGCCTGGGACGAGGACTGAGTTGCCATCTGAGACAACCACGATGAGGACTCGTATTTTTCAAAGGCCCGGGATTGCCGTGACCCGAAGCCTGTCGAAACGCATACGGCGTAGGAAGAAAAAGGGAGGCCTCCGAAGAACGAAGCAGCCCCAGGAGAAAAGAACCCCGATGTGGAACACGTCCTCTGGTCGCTATGACCCTGCAATGGGAAGGAAGAGAAGAAGCAGTCCGGGTGCTCTTAGATACAGGGTGCTCGGTCGCGCTCATCAGCAGGGAAACCAGACGCCGAATGGGCAAACCACAGGAACACAAGGACAAACCGACTCCGATTCGGAACTGCTCCGGGGAAGAAGTTCCCGGGAGTGGAGAAAAGGTAACTGTGGAACTGGTCCTAAGACACTGTCGGCACTACACGCGGGAAATTTTCGAAGTAGCACCACTGGAGCCAGGTGTGGACGTTTTTCTACCCTTTTGGTGGATCTCCCAGCACCCTCCGCAAGGAGCATGGGAATCCATCGACATGAGGTTCAGCAGCCCCCAGTGCCTGCGCGACTGCACGAAGTGGGAAGCAAACGAGTTTTCACTGACACTGGATGACCGAATCGCACAACATCCCAACGTAAAAGTCATCGGCTACGTGTCAGCTGTCAGCTAAGAAGAGCCAGATCCGCTAGCAGTGGTACCCAAAGAATTCCGGGAATACTTGTGCATCATGGCGACGGAGGCAGCCGAGGCTCTACCAGAGCACAAGAGCTACGATTGCAAAATTGACCTCAAGGCAGGCGAAATTGCTCCATTGGGACCGATCTACCCCCTCTCAGAGAAGGAATTAGAAACGCTACAGGAATGGCTGAAAGAAATGCTCCGAACAGGGAAGATCAGACGCTCCACTTGTCCAGCGGGATCCCCAATCCTGTTCGTGCCGAAGCCCCATGGCCGAGGGCTCCGACTCTGCGTGGACTACCGAGCCTTGAACAAGGTAATGGTACCTAACCGGTACCCACTTCCCCTGATGCAGGAACTACAGGATCGAGTGCAGGGCGCGCAGTGGTTCACCAAAATGGATCTCAAAAACGGATTTCACCTCATCCGAATCCGAGAGGGCGATGAATCGAAAACGGCATTCCGAACTCGTTACAGGCTCTACGAGTTCCAAGTCATGCCCTTTGGCCTCACCAACGCCCCATCGACATTCCAGGATATGATGAACCACATCTTTTCAGATATGCTAGACACGGGACTCCTGGCATACATGGACAACATTGTTGTATATGCCAAAACCCAGGAAGAACACGATGAAAAAGTCAAGGAAGTCCTGACAAGGGTGACAGAAAATGGACTCGCTGTCTCGCCCGACAAATGCGTGTGGAGGGTCCAGGAGGTCGAATTCCTGGGGTACGTCATCGGCAGAGAAGGTATCAAGATGTCCAGTAAAAAGGTTGAGGCTGTCCTAAGCTGGAGAACGCCGGAATCGCTAACAGACACCCAATCCTTCCTGGGCTTTGCCAACTTCTACTGGAGGTTTATCCAGGACTATTCCCAGATAGCCCGCCCACTAACAGAGCTTACCAAAGGAGAGGGGACAAACTGGGCCTGGAACAAAGAGGCAGAAACGGCGTTCCGGGAACTCAAGCACCGCTTCACCACCGCCCCAATCCTGGCGCACTTCAACAGGGAAAAACCAGTAATTATCGAAACCGACCCTCAGACTTTGTGATCGGGGCAGTCCTGTCGCAACGCGATCCGGAAGGAAGGCTACACCCGGTGGCCTTCCACTCTCGAAAGTTCCAACCCGCGGAAATCAACTATGAGATCCACGACAAGGAACTACTAGCGATCGTTGATGCGTTCAAACATTGGCGCCGCTATTGCAAAGGAGCAACGCATCAGGTACAGGTGTACTCAGACCACCAAAACCTGGAGTACTTCATGACAACAAAAGTACTCAACCGTCGGCAAGCACGGTGGGCGCTGGAGCTGGCAGGCATCGACTTCAGAATCTACTACCGGCCAGGATCCAGGAACCGCAAGCCGGATGCACTCTCGAGGCGTTCCGAGTACCGCACTGAGAAAGGGGGGAGTGAAAACCAGCCGATTACGACAGTTCTGAAGAAGGAACATTTTGCCGAGCAACAAACGATGGACGAAAGAAGGGGAAGAACCTTCATCTGCTCATCGGTGAGGCTGGCGTCCATTCCCCCCCGGAAGTGGTCGGAAGGATTCTCAGCGAAAATAAAGGAAAAAGGGAAAACGGACAAAGAATACCAATGAGCGTGGGGGCTAATAAAGGAAGCAGAACAGGAGGAACCTGCGTCGGATAGCCGGCAGGCTAGGGAGCAAACTGGGGACCCTCGTGAGGTCTCCCAGAGGAGCTGAAAGGCAAGGAAACCAGGGGAGGTCCTCGAGGTCAAGGATGGGCTGCTCTACAGGAAGGGCATGGTCTGGATCCCGGAGGATGAAAACCTCATTGGAACTATCCTAGAATTGGAACACGACTCAAAGATAGCCGGGCACATGGGCCAAGACAAAACAATCGAATTAATCCGAAGAAAGTTCTGGTGGCCCGGGATGGACAAAAGAATCATCGACTACGTCCGAAGCTGCTCGGAGTGCCAGAAAAACAAAGCAACCCGGCACCACCCTTACAGACTGTCCTCACCACTAGAACTGCCGTTTGCCCCATGGCAGTCAATAGAGATGGACTTCATCACAGAATTACCTGAGTCGGAAGGGTGCGATCAGCTCTGGATAGTAATTGACCGATTCACAAAGATGGCCCACTTTCTTCCGTTACCAAAGGAAGGGAAAACCGCAGCAGACCTCACGGTAATCTTTACCAGAGAAATCTGGAGGCACCACAGGCTACCCATGGATATCGTCTCGGACCAGGACTCCAGATTCATCTCAGAAACCTGGAAAGAATTCCTCAGGCTGTCAGGTATCCGGCCACGAATGTCGATAGTATTCTACTTATAGACCGATGGGCAAACCGAGCGTCTCAACCAGACGATAGAGGCCTACCTACGGGCGTTCGTCGGACACGAGCAGGACAACTGGGTAGGACTCCTGCCAATGGCCGAGTTTGCGTACAACAACTCGGTCACGACGGGCAATGGCATTTCTCCTTTCTACGTAAACTACGGATTCCACCCGGTAGCCTCCGACCCAGCTACGGCAGGACCCCTCAACCCGGCGAGCACGCTGTATGAACACTGGATGCACGCAGTCTATGAGGAATCGAGCCGGAAACTCGAAGCAGCACAGGAGCGAATGCGCTGCTATGCGGACTCTGAACGAATCAAGCCTCCGGTGTATCAGGTAGGGGACTTGTTCATGCTCAATGGGCGCAACATCAAAACGCGCCGACCTTCGAAAAAGCTGGACCACAAGAACCACGAACCCTTTCAGGTGGAGAAGGTTGTCTCGCCCCTCGCCGTCCGTCACACCCTGCCTCGCAAATGGAAAATCCACAACGTCTTCCATGTATCGCTGCTGGAGCCCTACCGAACCAGCGAGAACCGGGTACCTCCCGACCCAACGAAGGTGCTTCAGGAAGCAGACGATATCGAGCAAAGCGAGTAATACGACGTCGACGAGGTCGTAAGCAGCACCAAACGAGGGCGCCGTGTCATGTACCTCGTAAAATGGCACGACTACCCGAACCGACGGGACTGGATAGAGGAGCCTTTCGACAACTTTTCGACAGGAGGCCTGGAAAAACTCCGAGAATTTCACAGAAGAAACCCAGACGCACCAAGGGACTACCGAGTCACCGACATTTAGGACCCGCCGCCCGGACAAGCGCCAACCTTGGGAATGAAGGGACCTCACTGAGCTGGGCCCCGGCAAAGGAGCAGCGGAATAGGAAGTAGGGAAGACCGTCCCAAAGACGCGGTCACTCTCTACCTTGTATTGTGGTAACCGAATGAGTTTCAATTGCATGCTGAGACACCGGTAACGGTCCAGGGGCCTACCAACACCTACGTTCAAGTCTCCGAAACCACGGGAAGCAGCCCAGGGCGCCGTGCCACGAGGACGCAACCACCCCATACCAAGAATCGTCCGGTAGGAGAAGGTGGCCAGAAGTAACCTCGCATCGTCGGGTAGACCAAACAGCCGCCCCCCCTGTAGCAGCGACATACGAGGTGGGAATACGACAGTAGGGGCACGTATCGGCCTGCCCTGAGGGCCCAGATATTCCGACGGATTACAGAGTCATGCCCTGATCCGGTGTCTGGGAGGGCTACAGGGGTGGAGGACTGCAGTCACGGACAAAGAATTAAGGAAGAGCAGGAAAAAGCTTCGGGCCGAAGCCTAGAGAAGGGGGGAGTAGTGTTACACCCTAAGTCTAACAAGGGAATATGTCATGTATTCTCGGGAGAAAAACATAGTCACACCGAAACTCGGCTGGCTCTGAAAGAACAGTTCGGCAGATGCCGACAGTCAAAAGGTAACCTCGGCCATAGAAAAACAGGCCTCGTGCTGACCATGCCGGGTAAGACCAAGTAGACTGCCGACTTCTGTAGCCGCTAGATTCGGAGCTGACGACGACAGTGCATGCAAGTCGCACACCATAAGCGGGGCTCATGATGTCAAAGCAGGGCTAAGAGAGTCTAGATGGGAGTCTTGGTGCGGGGTCAGAGATCTCGCGCACGAGAAGACTGAACCCGTCTGCCAGGCAAAAGTGAGATGGCCAGTAATGAAGAAGGAATCAAGAACGTGTTCTCGTTTTCCGAAGGATCTGCACTGCGAGGACGCCGATCGCTCGCCCCACCTCGACGTGATTACCAATCAGGACCAATTAGCTCTCAAAGTCTTATCGAGCTCCGGCCGAGAAGATGAAGCAAAAAAGGCATTCCATGAGGTCCCACTGAGGAGGCGATGAGTGGGCACCCCGAAGGAAGAAAATATCCGGAGGAACTACGTGATCACACGGCCGACGATATAAACGAGTGCTTGGCGCCCAGGCCAGCCACGATCAGAAAAGAAAAAGACATCTCCGAAAAAAAACGAACACAACGAACCTAAGATTATTCCCGTGTGAACCTATCTAAGATACTCAGAACCCTATACAAGACCTGACTCCATCCGCCTCTACCTGCACCGCCGTTGTACCCTGCAACCCCGGTGTCACACAGGAAGCCTCTCTCCCAGAGGAGCAGCGGATGGACCGAAAGGTCAGGAGCGTAATGGAAATCAAGCAAGAGCTGCTCTACTGAAAGGGTATGCTCTGGGTACCAGAGGAACTCATACAGGGGGTCCTAGAATCTGAACATGATACCAAAGTCACTAGGCACATGGGGCAGGACAAGACTATCGAGCTCATCCGACGGAACTTCTGGTGGCAAAAATGAACGAACGTATAATCGACTTCGTCAGAAGCTGCTCGGAATGTCAGCAAAAAAAGGTATCACAGTTCCAGCCGTACGGACTAAGCTCGCCATTGGAACTACCCTACGCGCCCTGGCAGTCAATAGCGATGGACTTTATCACAGAACTCCCCATGTCGGAAGAATGCGACCAGCTATGGGTAATCATCGACCGGTTTACCAAAATGGCGCACTTTATACCGCTACGAGAGAAAACCACTGCAGACCTAGCCATAATCTACACCAGGGAGATATGGAAGTACCACGGACTTCCGACGGACATCGTGTCAGATCAAGATTCCCATTTTACATCGGAAATATGGAAGGAGTTCCTAAGCCTAGTCGGAATCTGTCCTCGTATGTCCACTGCGATCCACCCTCAAACTGACGGACAAACAGAACGGCTTAATCAGACAATCGAAGCCTACCTCCGTGCATTTGTTGGCAGGGAACAAGACAACTGGATGTCTCTACTACCCATGGCAGAGTTCCAGTATAACAACTCAGTCACAATCGGTAACGGAGTAATACCCTTCTATGCGAATTATGGGTTCCACCCAGCAACACTAGAACCACCGAACCCCGAACCACTCAACCTGGCCAGCATGATATATGGACACTGGATGCGGACGATACACGACGAGTCCCGTAGAGGACTAGAAACTTCCCAGGAACGAATGCGCCGGTACACCGATCCAGCACGAAAGGAACCCCCCACGTACCAAATAGGAGATTTGGTAAAGCTCAGCGGTCGCAACATGAAAACGCGCTGCCCCATGAAGAAATTGGACCACAAAAACCATGGTCCTTTCCAGATCGAGAAACTCATGTCCCCGCTCATCGTCCGTCTCATACTACCCCAGAAATGGAAGATCCACAACATCTTCCACATCTCGCTACTCAAACCCTATCGAACCAGCGAATACCGAGCACCACCAGACCCCTCCAAAGTACTCCGGGAGGCAGACAACATTGAACAGAGTGAGGAATACGATGTGGAGGAAGTTATGTCTTCGGTCGAGTGCGGCTGGAGAGATAACAAATGAATTCTTTACCTTGTCAAATGGCTTGACTATCCGGAATGCAAAGACTGGACGGAAGAACCATTCGACAACTTTTCAGTAAGCAGTCTGGAGAAACTCTGGGAGTTTCAACAACGAAATCCAGATGTACCGAGGGACTACCAGTGCACCGAGAGCTAAGACCAGTTCGACCGAGGACGTGATAGTAGTAGGCTGAAGGGGTGGAGGACTTCGGACCAAAACGTACTTACCGACCCAAAGACCTGCTTCACAGGCACCCACGAGAAACTGACGACCAGGCATCCGGCGAAGAAATGACGAAAACGATGAACTTGAAACGTCCTCGTACGGCCATCCACCCACTCCGAAATGAAACTGGCACCCGCGGCTGGCCATGATGGTGCACACAAGTCCCCGAACGGTGCGGTTACTCATTGGCACTCCGTAGAGCCCTTGATCAGGCCCAGACCCTACCTTGATACCGGTTACCAGCTATGAAGGACACCATGTCCCTCATGTCGATGAAGTCACTAGTGACCCTGGAATCGAAGTACGAAGGGGTGTCGAACGAATGCACAGCGCTATCAAGATCACTAAGCAAGTAAGAATACGCACCGGCCTATTCTGAGGGCCCAGCCACACCGAAGGTTCCCAGAGCACTCGAGGGGAGAGTATACGCTGACCGGTGGCTGGGAGGGATGCAGGGGTGGAGGACTGCATTCAGTGACCTAATCAACGAATGCAGAAATCAAGAAATCACACGAAAGAGGCGGGCTACTCAGATAAGGAATCCAGCTTCGGGACGAAGCTAGAAGAGGGAGGTGGTAGTGTTACACGTGGGAAAGTTCGCAGGGGAAAGAATGCGCACCTAATGGTTACCCGGAATTGTCATGGACAAAACACAGGGACACTTTAGGGTATCTAGGGATAAGTACCGGTAGCTAGCCAAGTTCAGAGACAGGTCTTAGAGAGTCTAGCCAGGAGATAAGACGGGGTTAAAGGTTATGGCCGAGAACCGGTCGTAAGGATTAACTCCGGAGAGAGGGGCCATGGCAAACTGGGAGCGTGAGAGGAAGGAAGTTGGACGAGACTCTCCAGGGAACTCAGTCGAGGCTCTCCAGGGAGCTCGTTTGTCATAACAACCAAACTCTTGACACTACTGGGCTGCAGGATAGAACTCGGTCCAGAACCGAGGGAATTCTGCAGTGCCAATAAGGACCCCTGGATCTCACCTTATTGCAAGCACTGACCAGGACCAATAAGAGCCCAGGGTGAGCCCATGCCGTAGTGGGGGTCTCACCGTCCTCGGAGGAATAGTTAGCCCGAGTCACAAGATCTGACCCCACCCCGCGTCTATATATGCCGCCCCTTCTTGCCTCGAGAAAAGAGGGTATCAGCACGAACACCTTTACGAACACTACCACCAAAAACCCACACACAAGATCTAAGATTATTCCATTGTGAATTATCGAAAGTAGCCTGATTACCTTTTGAATCTCCAAACACTCCAGGTACCTGACACCCCCAGTGTCACAGCAGGTTTGATTACGTTACTCACCCGGAGATAACGAACACTCAACCGTACCAGCTAATCCTTCCAGGCCGCAACGGGCGTCGCAATAGCTCCGCCCCATATCACTCCCATCAGACAGTTCCTGAGGTGCAGTCCTATAGCAGTGTTTGCACTTTCCCAACCACGAGCTGATAGTTGATCTGAAGGCTATCCAGCATTACAGGATTGGCTTGAAGTCAAGCCTCCCCTCCAGTATTCGTTCAACTCGATGTCCCTCACCATGGTACAGCGTATGCCCTACATCATAACCATTGTAAGCCTCTCGGATAAGTGGGGATATGCTCACGCTTCCGTGCACTGGCGAAGCCCAGACTTTATCACCATAGTCTGGTGTCCATGATAACGATGCGAGTGGTAGTATGGTCCCTCATGTCTCCTGACAACAGGGTGCAGTGGTATCACCTCGGGTATCCAGGCCGTCTATGATGATACAGTAATTCCCAACTTATGGTGTTGTTTCTCTTGAACGTGCCTCTGGAAACAACCCCGCTCCCATTCCGCGACCTAGACTCGCAACTCCTTACGTTTCTGTTTTCCTTCTGATTTTCTTGTCCATCCTATGATGACCACCAAGGTTGTCTTTCTCTGGGGCAGCACTTGCACTTTCCCATTCTGCGCTGGTACTTGGCCTGGGGTCCTCCGGTACTGCAGAGTCGGACGACCCAAGCCGTGTCCCGGCAGTGTCGGTTACCAGGTCTCGGTATGCCGTTCTAAGACCGTTTGACAAGTTTCCGATACCTTCCTGCCCAGTCCTCATCCGAATGTCTGACCCATAGTATTTAGGGTGTAACATTTGTTGATTCTCTCGCCGATTCGCTCACCGGATTCACTTGCAGATTCTCTTTCCAATTCCCTTGGAGATTCTCTCGCCAAATTCTCTCATGGGATTTGCCATCAGATACGCTTGCTGCATTTGCTAGCTGGATTCCTTTGGGTGATTCTCTCACTGGATTCACTTTCTGGATTCTCAGATCAGAGTTTCATACTCGATCGTGTCGCTGAATGCTGTCTTTGCTCACAATTCATTTCTCTCTTCTTGCAAATTTCAAAGGTATTCTTTGCATGCTGTCACTTGATGGTGTTGTGTTATTTTGTGTGTGAAGTTTGTTGTTCCTGAATTGTGTAAACAGATATATTTCACCCTGTATGGTGAATCTGAGACTTTGTGAATAGTACATGCCATACCATTTGTACCATCTGTACAGAAAGTGCGAACATACACTGTCTGGATAGTTGATACGACGTCAGACAAAGTGTTTGAACGGCAGCTGAGAAAGCACTTTGCGTGGATAGTTACCATCACGTCAGATATAGCATTCAAACAGAAGTTGGAAATGTACTTTGTATGGATAGTTGACGTTTTACCAGACGTAGAGTTTGAACAGAAGTTGGAAAGGTACTTTGCGTAGATAGTTAATGTCCCTTCAGATGTAGCATTCGAATGAAAGTTGCGAGGCTATATGGCATAGACAGGTATCATCTTACGAGATGGTACATTCGAGCGTTTACTCTGTGTAGATAGTTGATGCACTGCCAGATGTAGCGTTTGAATGCAAGTCATAAGGATAACCTGCATGGATAGTGGACGCCATGCCAGACGTATCATTCAAACGGAAGTTGCCAAGGTACTTTGCGTCGATAGTGGACACCATGCTAGACATAGCGTTCAAACGGATCTGCTGCATGGAGATAATAATACTTTCTCATTTCTACATTGCGACGGAAGTATCAAACTTACTTTGCGTGCATAGTGGATGCCCTGCCAGACGTAGCATTCGAATGGAAGTTGCAAGGGAACTTTGTGTGGATAGTAGACATCATGCCAGATGTAGCATTTGAATGGAAGTTTCAAGGGTACTATACATGGATAGTAGACGCCATGCCACACGGAGCGTGCGAACGGAAGTTACGAAGGTACTACGTGTGGTTAGTAGATGCCATGCCAAACGTAATACTCGAATGGAAGTTGTAAAGGTACTCTGCATGGATATTAGTAGGCACGCTACCAGATGTTACATTTGCATCATAGTTGTGAACGTACTTTGTGTGGATAGTGGCCAACACGCCAGTGGTAGGGTTTGAATGGAAATGTTGCGTATAAATTACAAATGATGCGTTGAATACATTTCAATGATAAATTGCTTTCTGCAGTATGTTTCAATGTTTCAATGTTGCTAACACGACACTGTATCACAACATAAATTTTTTTTGCTGATGCTGCTGCCACTTGTGGTCATTGTTGAAGGTGAAGTGGAGTGGAAAGTGGAAAAAGTTGTAGACAGCTAAAGAATTCGGGGTCGACTGTAGTACTTCGTGAAAAAGAGGGGATTTGTAACACCAACATGAGACCCTGAGGAGAGCCTAGCCAGAGTATAGGCTGTCGATAACTACCTCAAATACTACCTCCAACTATGTACACTGACTCAGCTTGCGCTCGTAGGAAATTGAGCCTAAATGGTCGTTACGGTTATAGCATCAGACCACTGGCTGTCATGTCATGGAAGTGACAAAATGCAGCACTCAAAGTGCTGGAATAGAGTGCTATAGGGTACCGGAATGAGGAAACATAAGGTGTGGAGATAAGGGAATGGAAGTGCCAAAATGGAGTAGGAGTTTGCTTGTATTAATGTTTGTTCGAGGGTATTACATATACAGGCACTGGCTGAGTTGCTCAATGTAACAATTCCTGCCACCCACGATAGATTGGTACCCAACAACTTATTTACACTGTCGTCATGTCCTTATCGTTTGTCCTTCTCCTCAGTCCTTATTTCGTATCCTTATTCACATCCTTATACATGTCCTTATCTTTTCTCCTTTATTCTGGCCACACATGCCAGTTCTGCTTGACCACCATACCCGCCCACTTGACCAGTATGAATCAACCAAAAACCAAAAAATAACTATAAAAATGACAATTACATGAAATATCACTCATGTTAAAGAACATCAAATATCACTCATGTAAGAGAACATGGAATATCACTCGTTAAACATGAAATATCACTCATGTTAAAGAGCATGAAATATCACTCATTTCAGCAACATTAAAATCACTCATTTCTGCCATCATGAAATATCACTCGTAACGCATCATAAAATATCACTCTGTTTCAGTATGTACATGATTTCTCACTCGCATTTGGCATCATACATTATCACCATTCATCTGAATTCGGAATTATCATTCATACCTACATTCAATCGGATCACATAGCCGGTAGGAAAGCTGTCTACAAGCAGGAGAAATGTGGAATACGATGAGCCATTCAATGACAATAGCAGTAAGCAAACTGATGGGATAGATGTTGACAAGTATTATGGGACACTAACCTATGTAATAGCCATCAAACAGAGGCAGCGATTAGCGATCCGATGCGCTATTCGACGACAATTGCTGAGCGTAAACCATTGGGATAGCTGTCTACGAGTGGAAGCAATGAGAGATCCGCTGCACTATTCAACGAGCATTGCAGCGTGTAAACCATTGATACCCATTGGTGAGTAGAAGCAATAAGTGATCCGACCCGCTCTTCGACGACAATTGCGGTAAGCAAGCCATTACGACAGCCGTCGACAAATGGAAGTGATTAGCATTCTGAATCCCTATTCAACAAGTATTGCAGTGAGTAAACCGGTGTGATACCCATCAAGGAGTGGAGGCGATAAGTGATACGAGGTGCCATTCAACAATTGCAGTGTGTAAACTATTGGGATAGCTGTCAACATTAGGAAGTGATGAGCGATCCGACGCGCTATTCGATGTGTATTGCGGTGTACAAACCATTGGGATACACATCGACAAGTATTACAGGATGCTAACCTTTGTCATAGTCATCAATTAGAGGACGCGATTAGCGATCTGATGTGCTATTCGACGACAATTGTTGAGCACAAACTGTCAATATAGCCGTCGACGAGCAGAAGCGATGAGCGATCTGCCGTACTATTCAACGAGCATTGCGGCGTGTAAACGGTTGACGCCCATCGATGAGCGGAAGTGATCAGTGATCCGACACACTCTTCGATGACAATTGCGGTAAGCAAGCCATTGTCAGAGCCGTCAAAAAGCGGAAATGATGAGCATTCCAACTCCCTTTTCAATGAGCATTGCGGCGAGCAAACTGGTGTGATACCCATTGATGAGCGGAAGTGATGAGTGATGCGAGGTGCCATTCGACAATTACGGTGCGTAAACTATTGGGATAGCCATCAACATGCGGAAGCAATAAGCGATCCAATGTGCTATTCGACGATAATTGCGGCGTGCATACCATTGGGATAGCCATCAGCAAGCAGAAGCGATGGACCATCCGATACGCTATTTGACAAGCATTGCGGCATGTAAACCAACAGGATAGCCTTCAATGAGTGAAAGAGATCAGCGATGCGATATGCTATTTGACGAGCGTTACGGCATGCAAACCATTGGGATAGCTACTGCCAAGTATTGCAATGCTTAAACCGACAGGATAGCTCTCGATGAGCAGAAGGAAAGAGTGATCTGACATGCTATTCGACAAGCATTGTAGCATATATACTGACAGGATAGCTGGCGACTACTGGAAGCAATACGCTATTCAACGCGCTATTCGATGAGTATTGTGGTGAGTAAACCATTGGGATAGCTGTTGATAAGTATTGCGGTATGCAATCCATTGGGATAGGCGTTGACGAGTATTGTAGCGCATAAACCGAGAGGATAGCGATCGACAAGCAGAAGCAATACGCCATCTGACGCACTATTCGACGAGTATTGCAGCACGTAATCTGATGTAATATACGTCAACAAGTGGAGGCGATCATTGATCTGAGGCACTATTCAACGAGCATTGCGGTGTGCAAACCGTTGGGATAGCTGTTGACAAGTATTACAGTATGAAACCCGTTGGGATAGCTGTCGACAAGCGGAATGGATGAGCCATTTGACGCGCTATTCCACAAGTATTGCAGTGTATAAACTGACAGGATAGCCATTGACAAGTGGAAGCGATGAGCGATCCAACATGCTATTCGATAAGCAGTGAGGCGCTCAAAATGTTGGGATAGCCATCAACAAGTATTGCAGTGTGCAAACCGACGGGATTGCCATCGACAAGTGGAGGCATTAAGCCATCCGATATGCTCTTCGACGTGTGTTGCTGTGCACAAACCCTTACAATTGAACATACTAGTAACATAGTTTACACAAGTAAAGTAGTAACTTAGATTACACAAGACACTCATATTTTTTCTGACTCTCTTGTGTAACCCAAGCTTTGGTCATCCGTGGGAGTTGAAATATTTGATTTTTCCAACATATTTCCTATATGTTGAAAGTTTACACCATCTGATGCACTATTCGACAAGCATTGTAACGCTGAAACTGACGCGATAGCCATCGACAAGTGGAGGTGATGAGCGATCCAATACGCTATTTGACGAGCGTTGCGGCAAGTAAAACGTTGGGATAGCTGTTGATAAGTATTATAGCGCGCAAACCATTAGGATAGGTGTCGACAAGTCTTGCAGTGCCCAAACATTTGGGATACCTGTTGACAAGTATTGCAGCATGCAAACTGATGGAATAGCCGTCGACAAGTATTGCTGCATACAAATAGTTGGGATAGCTGTCAACAAGGGGAATTGATACATGATCTGACGCGCTATTCGATGAGTATTGTGATTTGTAAACCGACTGGATAGCCCTCAACGAGCAGAAGCGATGAGCAATCCGGTACACTAATCGATAAGCGTTGTGGTGTGCAAACCGTTTGGATAGCCATTAACAAGTATTGTGGGGTGTAAACTGTTGGGATACCTGTCAACAAGCGAAAGCGATGCACCATCCAACTTGCTATTCCACGGGTATTGTTGTGTGTAAACTGGCGGTATAGCCCTCAACAAGTGGAAGCGATGAGCGATCCGATATGCTATTAGATAAGCGTTACGGCACGCAATGTCAAAAACCTGACCCCGACTTCCGTTCTCTGTCTTGGACTCGACAGGCAACGTAGCTCCTCGGCGTACCTTTCTCACTGGTGAGGCGTCATGCTCACAGCCTTCCGTGCGGCCGTGCTAGGTCTTACGCAGTCTTCATCTACTGCTACCTGGTGGTCTTTACGGTAGCACGGTATTATTCTGTCATTGTTCTTGAGCGATCTCGGATCGCTACTCGTGTCTAGGTGTCGTTTGGCGCAAGTGATTCCCACTCACTCGTCGTGCTCGTCCTCCTTCATGCCTGGCGTGGCATCGTGGTTGTTGTCTTTCTTCATGCCCGGCATGGCATCATCGTTGTCGTCTTCCGTACTGCCCAGCGTGGCCTGCGGTATGCGCAGCAGACTTCCGTCATGCGCGGCGGTCTTCCGTCCTGTACAGTACAGCCTTCGGTATGTGCGGCGGTCTTCCGTTGTGCCCGGCGTGGCATGCACGGTGGTCTTCAGTTCTGCTCGGCACGGCATACGCGGCGTTCTTCCTTTCCGCCCGGGGCGGCATGCGCGGTGGTCTTCCGTTCCGCCCGGTGCGGCATACGTGGAGGTCTTCCGTTCTGTCTGGTGTGGCCTGGTATGCACAGCCGTGTTCCGTTCTGTCTGGCGCGGCCCGGTGTGCACGGTGGTGTTCCGTTGTGCCCGGCGCAGCATAGGTGTTCCATTCTGTTTGGCGCGGCCCGGTGTGCACGGCGGTCCTCCATTCTGCCCGGTGCGGTACACGTAGCGTTCTTCCGTTCTGCTCTGTACGGAATGCACGGCGTTCTTCCGTTCCGCCAGGGACGGCATGCGCGGACCTCTCCCGTTCTGTCCGGTGCGGCACACGCAGCGGTGTTCCGTTCTGTCTGGCGCAGCCCGGTATGCGTGGCGGTGTTGCGGGTCCGTCTTAGGTGGTCCTGGTTCACTCGTCGCGCTGCCGAATGACCCGGTGATCATCGGCGCGAGTGATCCGAGATCCCGGTGCTGCTCTCGTCACGCTGCTCAGATATGTGTGAAAGTAGGTCAAGGTAGATAGATAATCGTATCTCGATGTCGATCGTCATAGGCGATCCCGGATCACTTCGTCGCACTGCCGGATGACCCGGTGGTCATCGGCACAAGTGATCCGAGATCCCGGCGCTGGTTTCGTCACGCCGCTCATAGATGGGTAATGTTACACCTCAGTCCGAGACACCAGTGAGATTAGATAGCTATGTAGTCAGGGCACGTGAGACTTTACCTAATACCGCTCTAAGGGAAGGAAGTCGAGCCCAGCCAGCTTCAGAGAGTCTAGGCAGGAGATAGCCTCGGGATTAGACCTTGCGGCCATAACGGACCTAAGGGGCTAATCTCCGGACGAACTGCAAACGCAACTAAGTATGAGATACCTGGGGTGAGGTCATAGAACCGATAACTCCTCTTTCTCTGATAGGCCGGTAAACCACTCACCCGCAGGGCTTGAGGGGTTTGCGCGGTGCGGGGATCAGTCGGCTTATCGTTAGACCGATCAGGGCCAATGAAGTTGTGAGGACCGAGCCCGTGGGGTTCCGGGGCCTTGGCTGGCGGACAAATCTCCTGAGAAAGGATAGGAAGTAAAGGTTCCCAAGAGGAACCACGTGACGCCGCAAGAAGGGTATATAGCTAGGCAAGAAACCCGCTCGGTGAAAAGGAAAAGGGAGAACAGTACCGAACGCCCACTCAACGAAAGAAACCCACAAACAAGATCTAAGATTATTCCGCTGTGAATTATCGAAAAGTAGCCTGATTACCTTTGACTCTCTCCACACTCCGGTTACGATACAACCCCAGTGTCACACTATAATCTTGATCTCAAATCACCCGACTTTCATGACTCACTTCGACGATACCTACTTCGAAGACCACCTCTACCTCCTCGAACTATCCACCTTCTTGGAACCCAAGTCCCAATACGCCTTCGACTACACCTTCCAGTCAATCGACGACGAGATCTCGAAATACGAGCAGTGGGAAGAATTTTTCAACAGACCTAAGCCAATCCACGAGATAATCGATTGCGCCCCATACCATTGGTATACCCAGCAGTGGTGGAATTGCGCGCTACTATCCCAACCGGCCGTCTTCGACGAAGAGGAACTTTTCGACCTCTTCGACTATCATTTCGACTACGATTCAACCATACACAGTGGAGATTTTCTAGACCATTACTAAGAAAATGTCGACTTCATCCGACTACAATATGCTTCTTTTGGAGGCACCGCAAGGCCTGCTGCAAATCACCAATGACGAGAAGGCAACGGAGGAAGTCCTGGAAATCGCCAACCCGGTCGGATGGATGCGGACCATGGCCAACCACCAGCAACAGGCGGAGCAAGACTTGCGCCAGCTATTGGACCTTTGTGGCAACACGATGGACCGAACGGACCGACAGATCCGACGAATTGAAGCCGCCTATAACCGGTTGGCGCACGGCACTCAATACGTCTATGAGTAGATGGAAGCCAAAGAACAGATCTCGGGAGACTGGGTAAGAAACGAACTTATGGTAGCAGCTAACGCGTATCAGGCCTTCACCTGACAAGTCTGGGAGGCCATTATCGAGTGCTCCAAGACGGAGGAAATGCAACGAATGCACGCGGCAACCCAGGTAGCTCGAATGCACGATGCGGAGGCATTCCTGTAGGAAGCGAACCTGACAAGGAACACGCATCTTATGGAGTTCCAAGGTAATGTGGAAAAATGGGCTGCTAACCATCAGCAGAAGGTGGAGACGCTCGAGAAACAGCGGAACGAGGACCAAAGACGAATGGCCGGGTTGGAACAGCGGTTGACCCAGGCCCAAGACGAACTACTGCGAGTAGCAACTGCTGTACCCCTACCGACGACACCAAGGACGCGGGCCCAGTCCAAACCTGCTGTGGCCCAGGACCCGGCGGCAGCACCCTTGACCTGACTAACGCTAGGAGGCCCCTTGTTCGGAGGGTCCCAGCGACGACAAAGGCCTCCAGCAGTCCCAACAAACGAAGGAGGGGCAGGAGGAAACGGCTCCCCACCAAGGCCCCCCCGAAGGATCGTGCCACCCTCATCCTCACCACCTCCAAGCGAAGGCGACGGCGACCTTTACGAACAAAACCTCCCTATGGGCAGGCCCCCACCAGGCACAGAAGAGCCTACCCAAGATCGGCTAGCAACCATGCTGACGCCGGAGGAAATAGCCCGGCTGGTGGGAGCCGGGATCGCAGCTGCGCAGGTCCCAGTCCGACCTGCGGAACCACAGATGAGGACCTCCAGGTTGAAAATGGAGAACCCGACAAAGTTCGACGGAAAGAGCCCCACCACCTTCAACCAATGGTGGGAATCGGTCACCATGTACCTCGGATTTTACCCCGAGACCATCGACAGGCAGAAAATCTCCTGGGTTGGGACACTTCTGACAGACACGTCTCTGATCTGGCACCTTCATCGACACCGCGAGCTGCACGACCATGACACCTGGGCAAATTACTCAGCTGCAATTCGGACCGAATACCGCAACGAGCGGGAAGCAGTGGACGCCCAGTTAAAACTGGGACAGTTGAGGTATCAGGGCGACATCCAGTCCTACATGATGGAGTTCCGCGCCCTCAACCTCTACGCAGGCACCACGGGAGAAAGCCTCCAAGAAAAAGTGAATCTCGCAATGCCGGAATCAGTGATGGACACATCAGGAAAAAAAAAAATTGCGTCCTTAGCGTCCGGACACACTAGACGCTCTGGACATTTCAGACGCAACCTGCTTAACTCGGACGCAGATCGCCACGGCACCGTGCGTCCGGACGCAGTACACCATGTCATTTGCTTACCGGACGGAGCGTGGCAGGGCATTTTCGTTCTGGACACACGGTGTCAGGGCATTTTCCTTCTGGACGCAGCCGTGTCAGGGCATTTTCCTTCTGGACGCAGCCGTGTCAGGGCAAATGGCATCCAGACGACGCATGTCATGGCACCGTGGTTACGCTGGCTGTCAAGGCACGGAACATCGCAGCAAATACTCGCGTCGCATTCACAAACACGCAGCGGGTTCCAGGCATAGTGACTCAGTCCAGTTCTATTCTCTATATCTAATGTACATCTATATATGCTACTACCACACTTCGCGTTTCCAGCACAAGCACCCAGCGTCACATCCATCGCCGCTGTTTTTGACGCGCGTAGCATTGCTGAGTGTCGGAAACAAAGGAAAGTTGGCAAATACGACACGACGCGATGAGCCCGACGCGATGAGCCCGACGCGATGAGCACGACGCGATGAACACGACGCGATGAGCACGACGCGATGAGCACGACGCGATGAGCACGACGACTATGAGGAGGATGGCAATGAGGACGCCGGCGGCGTGGACGATAGCGAGTAGGACACGGCGAGTATGAGAGCGAGTAAGACGTGACGAGTATGGGAGCGAGTAGGACGCGACGAGTATGAGAGCGAGTAGGACGCGGCGAGGACGATAGCGAGTAAGACGCGGCGAGGACGATAGCGAGTACGACGCGGCGAGTATGATGGCGAGCTTTATGGCATGGTTAGCACAGCTCTCAGAGTGACAGAGACACCGGGAAGTTGTAGAATACACAGTGACGAGTCGATGTCAATGAGGGTGCCGGCGGCGAGGACGATAGCTAGTAGGAGGCGGCGACCACGATGGCGAGCTTTGTGGCATGGTAGGACGACGACGAGTATCTAGGACGAGGTGAAAGGAGAAGAAAAAAGGGGTCTAGGAGCGATGAGGACGCCGAACCTTGCGCAAGCGCAAGTGTTGGTAATGGCTTGGCACTTTGCATTGACATCATACACGCCGCGTCCTACTCGCTATCTATCGTTCTCGCTGCTAGCAATCTCATTGACATCGTACTCCTCACCTCGTATTGTACCACTCCCCGCCGCTGTTCCTGTCACTCGGAGAGCTGTGCTAACCATGCCACAAAGCTCGCCATCGTGGTCGCCGTCTCCTACTAGCTATCGTCCTTGCCGCCGGCACCCTCATTGACATCGACTCGTCACTGTGTATTCTACAACTTCCCAGTGTCTCTGTCACTCTGAGAGCTGTGCTAACCATGCCATAAAGCTCGCCATCATACTCGCCGCGTCGTACTCGCTATCATCCTCACCGCGTCTTACTCGCTATGGTCCTCGCCGCGTCCTACTCGCTCTCATACTCGTCGTGTCCTACTCGCTCCCATACTCGTCACGTCTTACTCGCTCTCATACTCGCCGTGTCCTACTCGCTATCGTCCACGCCGCCGGCATCCTCATTGCCATCCTCCTCATAGTCGTCGTGCTCATCGCGTCGTGCTCATCGCGTCGTGCTCATCGTGTCGTGTTCATCGCGTCGTGCTCATCGCGTCGGGCTCATCGCATCGTGCTCATCGCGTCGTACATATCGCGTCGTGTTCATCACGTCGTGTTCATCGCGTCGGGCTCATCGCATCGGGCTCATCGCGTTGTGTCGTATTTGCCAACTTTCCTTTGATTCCGACACTCAGCAATGATACGCATGTCAAAAACAGCGGCGATGGATATGACGCTGGGTGCTTGTGCTGGAAACGCGAAGTGTGGTAGTAGCATATATAGATGTACATTAGATATAGAGAATAGAACTGGACTGAGTCGCTATGTCTGGAACCCGCTGCGTGTTTGTGAATGCGACACGAGTATTTGCTGCGATGTTCCGTGCCTTGACAGCCAGCGTAATCACGGTGCCATGACACGCATCGTCCGGATGCCATTTGCCCTGACACCGCTGCGTCCAGAAGGAAAATGCCCTGACACGGCTGCGTCCAGAAGGAAAATGCCCTGACACCGTGCGTCCAGAAGGAAAATGCCCTGACACCGTGCGTCCAGAATGAAAATGCCCTGCCATGCTCCGGCCGGTAAGCAGATGCCGTGGCAAGCTGCGTCCGGGCGCATGGTGCCGTGGTGAGCTGCGTCCGAATTCACATTGCCTGTGCGTTTTGCGTTGGGAGCGGTATGTGCGCTGCCAGGGTGCATCCAGAGCGTCCCGAGCGCCTGGTGCGTCAGGACGCAGCCTGCGCGTCCGGACGCACATTTTTTTTCCTGATGCATGAGGTTCGCCCATTACCTGGAAGACTTCACCGACGATGAAGGGTTCCTACAGGCGACGTACCAAGCGGCACTGCAGGTCGAGAAGAAAAAGGCCCTGCGACTAGCCCACGAACAAGCAAGGACTTCAGCCCCGGTCGGGAAAAGAGACGAGAAAAAAAGGGACGAACGGAGCAAAGGGAGCTATGACGACACCCGGAAAAATAAGGAGGCAGAGAAGAAACCCCATCACGAAGGCAACAGGGGTGGGGAATATGGCGGAATGGGACAATGGGCCTCCGAGGCCCCTGCATTCCAAGGAGTCCCGGACAGCGTGCGCAAGGAATACGCGGGATCCCGAGGATGTCATCAATGCGGGCGACTGGCTCACCGAGTAGCCAAATATTTCGCTGGCACCACGGCAAAGGGTACCAGCCTGCCCGCAGTGCCATGGAAAATAGCTGCCGTAACAAAACGACAACGGGAACCCAAAGAAGAAACCCCACCAGCACCGGCACCAAAAGCGCAAAAAACAGCAGCGCTAGACGTTATGGACTCCGAACCCTTGTGGGCTCAGGAGGAGGATTTTTGAGAAACCCACTGGTCTGGCGAACCGGTGGGACCCAACACATCATAAGCGGAGCAGGCCAAAAACGGAAAAATATAGAAGAAGAAGGGACCGCAGCAAAGAAGCCCAGAGGGGGACCTCGACCTGTCATATCGATGCTACTATCAACGGATGCTCAAGACCATCGAGTCCGAATCCTCCTGGACACTGGCTGCTCAATCCCGCTACTCAGCCAGAAAACGGCGGAGAAACTGAGAATCACACTACGACAGCATAACCCAACCATACCTATTGAAAACTTCATGGGGCAAACCGTGGAAGGAGCAGGACAATATTACACTGAACCCCTGCTCTTGCGGCATCGACGACACGTCACCAAGGAAAGATTCGAAGTCTCCCCAATGGAAGAAGGGATAGACATCTTCCTCCCTTTCTGGTGGATCGCCAAACACCCCCCTCAGGGAGTGTGGAAGGATCCGGAGATACGGTTTAACAGTGCCAGGTGCCTGGAAAAATGCACCAAATACGAACAAGCCGACTTCTCACTAACCTGGAATGACTCAGTGGCAACCGACCCGACTGCTCGGGCTATCGGATATCTATCAGGAGTCGCAAAAGAAGACCCTCTGGGAAAAGTGCCCGAAGAGTTTCGGGAGTACATCGGAATAATGGGGAAGGAAGCGGCGGAGTCACTACCATCACACCGACCATATAACTGCCAGATCAAACTCCAGGAGGGAAGCACACCCCCTTGGGAACCAATCTACCCGCTCTCGGAAGAAGAACTTCGGGTACTCCGAGAATGGCTGAAGGAAATGGAACGAACAGGGAAAATGAAGCGCTCCACGTCCTCAGCCTGGTCCCCGATCCTCTTCGTTCCGAAACCCCACGGCAGGGAACTCCGCCTATGCGTCGACTACTGGGCACTAAATCGAATAACCATCCCCAACCGATATTCCTTACCTCTGATGCAGGAACTCCAGGACCGGATGCGGAGAGCGCAATGGTTCACCAAAATGGACCTAAAGAACGGCTTCCACCTAATCCGAGTGAAGGAAGGGGATGAATTGAAAACAGCGTTCAGAGCCCGCTACGGACTATTCGAATTTCAGGTAATGCCGTTCGGATTAACCAACGCTCCCTCTACCTTCCAGGTGATGAACCACGTGCTCTCGGATATGCTAGACGTTGGAGTGTTAGCATATATGGACGACATACTGGTCTATGCTGATACCGAGGAAGGCCACGACCGCACGGTCAAGGAAGTACTTAAAAGACTACAAAACAATGGACTGGCAGTCGCACTGGAGAAATGCGTATGGAAGGCCACGGAAGTTGAGTTCCTGGGATACATCATTGGGAGGAACGGGATCAGGATGGCAGAAGACAAAGTACAAGCAGAACTTGACTGGAAGACCCTGGAATCGCTAATGGAGGTGCAATTGTTCCTGGGATTCGCCAACTTCTACCGGCGGTTCATTCAGAACTACTCCAGGGTTACAAGACCCCTCACAGAACTCACAAAGAAGGAGGTCGGCAAAGAATGGGCCTGGAACCAGCAGGCAGAATCAGCCTTTCAGGAACTCAAGCACTGTTTCACTACGGCTCCAATCCTGGCCCACTTCGACCCACGCAAACCGATACTTGTTGAGACAGATGCATCCGACTTCGCACTAGGAGCTGTCCTATCACAACGAAGCGAGGAAGGTCGCCTACACCCTATAGCTTTCCACTCGAGGAAATTCCAACCCATAGAAATCAACTACTAGATCCATGACAAGGAACTATTCGCAATAGTAGACGCCTTCAAACACTGGAGATGATACTGCGAAGGAGCAACTCACCAAATCCAGGTCTGGACAGACCACCACAACCTGGAGTACTTCACGACGACTAAGGTGCTGAACCGATGACAACCACGGTGGGCCCAAGAGTTGGCTGGTATCGACTTCAGAATCTACTACCGGCCAGAAACCCAAAACAGTAAGCCAGACGCGTTATCAAGGCGTTCGGAGTACCGCCCAGAAAAAGGGGGGGTAGAAAACCAGCCGATATCAACGGTTTTGAAAGAAGACCACTTCAATCGAACAGGGCGATCCTTCATTTGCTCGTCAGCCCGACTAACATCGCTCCCAGAAAGGAGGTGGACGGAAGGATTCCTGGCAAGCGTCAGGGAAGAAGGGAAGAAGGACGAAGCCTACGAACAGGCGAAGAAACAGGAAGCGGCGGTAGAAGAACTATCGCCGAAGGACCGAAAGGATAGGGAATTTAGCTATGAAAATGGCCTACTGTAGCGACGAAACCTGCTCTGGGTACCGAGGGAACTGACACAGAAGGTCATGGAATCCGAACACGACACAAGGGTGGCCAGGCACATGGGACAGGACAAGACCATCGAATTAATTCGACGAAACTTCTGGTGGCCAAAAATAAACGAACGAATTATCGACTTCATTAGAAGCTGCCCCGAGTGCCAACAGAATAAGACTTCCCGGCATCAACCCTATGGGCTGTCCTCCCCGCTGGAACTGCCATATGCACCTTGGCAGTCAACAGCAATGGACTTTATCACGGAACTCCCAACTTTGGAAGGTTGTGATCAACTATGGGTAATCATCGACCGATTCACCAAAATGGCGCACTTCCTTCCTTTGAAGAAGGACGGGAAAACGGTGGCGGACCTGGCGGTTATCTTCACAAGAGAAGTATGGAGAAACCACGGGCTCCCCACTGACATCGGCTCCGACCGGGACTCCAGGTTCACGTCAGAAGTATGAAGCAATTCCTGCGACTTTCTGGAATTCGGTCCGTATGTCCACCGCGTTCCACCCACAGACCGACGGCCAAACGGAACGACTCAACCAAACCATCGAAGCATATCTTGAAACGTTCATTTGCAAGGAACAGAACGACTGGGTACGACTGCTACCGATGGCCGAGTTCACCTACAACAACTCGACCACCACGGGGAATGGTATGTCCCCATTTTACGCTAACTACGGCTTCCACCCTGTTGGAATATAGGGATCGATAGAGACGAAGATAGTGAACTTGTTTTATTGATACAAGGTCGAAGGAAAAACATTCTCTCTATATACAACGCGCCTGAGGAACTCGCCAAGGGGAAAGGACGGAA
>Ga0307516_10001830_pt1 | contig 29178 bp, 21 predicted proteins | sample 19_EM_MG_FD_203310 | JGI IMG/M metagenome (GOLD analysis project Ga0307516, IMG submission 203310) | Populus trichocarpa ectomycorrhiza microbial communities from riparian zone in the Pacific Northwest, United States - 19_EM | ecosystem: Host-associated > Plants > Roots > Unclassified | place... | reverse complement strand
CAGCAGTTCGACCAGTACGTCAAGCTCAACAAGAAGATCCCGCCCGAGATCCTGACCTCCATCGCGGGCATCGACGATCCGGGCCGCCTGGCCGACACGATCGCGGCGCACCTGCCGCTCAAGCTCGAAGCCAAGCAATCCGTCCTCGACCTGTTCGACATCGCCCAGCGCCTGGAAAAGCTGCTGGAGCTGCTCGAGCACGAAGTCGACATCCTGCAAGTGGAAAAGCGCATCCGCGGCCGCGTCAAGCGCCAGATGGAGAAGAGCCAGCGCGAGTACTACCTCAACGAGCAGGTCAAGGCCATCCAGAAGGAACTCGGCGACGGCGAAGAGGGTGCCGACCTCGAGGAGCTGGAAAAGAAGATCAAGGCCGCGCGCATGCCCAAGGAAGCGCGCAAGAAGGCCGACAACGAGCTGAAGAAGCTCAAGCTGATGTCGCCGATGTCGGCCGAGGCGACGGTGGTGCGCAACTACCTCGACACGCTGATCGGCCTGCCGTGGGCCAAGAAGACCAAGATCAAGCATGACCTCGGCCATGCGTCCGACGTGCTGAACGAGGATCACTACGGCCTCGAGAAGGTCAAGGATCGCATCCTCGAATATCTTGCCGTGCAACAACGCGTGGACAAGGTCAAGGCCCCGATCCTGTGCCTGGTCGGCCCCCCGGGCGTCGGCAAGACCTCGCTCGGCCAGTCGGTCGCGCGCGCGACCGGCCGCAAGTTCGTCCGCATGGCGCTCGGCGGCGTGCGCGACGAGGCCGAGATCCGCGGCCATCGCCGCACCTACATCGGCTCGATGCCGGGCAAGGTGCTGCAGAACCTGACCAAGGTGGGCACGCGCAATCCGCTTTTCCTGCTCGACGAGATCGACAAGCTGGGCATGGACTTCCGCGGCGACCCGTCGTCGGCGCTGCTGGAAGTGCTCGACCCGGAGCAGAACCACACGTTCAGCGACCACTACATCGAACTCGACTTCGACCTGTCGGACGTGATGTTCGTGGCGACGTCCAACTCGATGAACATCCCGCCGGCGTTGCTGGACCGGATGGAAGTGATCCGCCTGGCGGGCTACACCGAGGACGAGAAGCTCAACATCGCCCAACGCTACCTCCTGCCCAAGCAGAAGCTGAACAACGGCGTGAAGCCCGACGAGCTGGATCTCACCGAAGAGGCGATCCGCGGCATCATCCGTTACTACACGCGTGAAGCCGGCGTGCGTTCGCTCGAACGCGAGATCTCCAAGGTCTGCCGCAAGGTCGTCAAGGGCGTGCAGCTCAAGACGCACGAAGGCAAGGCTGTCGTCACCGACGAGAACCTGAACGACTTCCTGGGTGTTCGCAAGTACGACTTCGGCCGTGCCGAGAAGAAGAACCAGGTCGGCCAGGTGGTCGGTCTCGCGTGGACGGAAGTCGGTGGCGACCTGCTCACCATCGAATCCGCCGTGATGCCCGGCAAGGGCAACATCATCCGCACCGGCTCGCTGGGCGACGTGATGAAGGAGTCGGTCGAGGCCGCCCGCACCGTGATCCGCAGCCGCGCCGCGCGACTGGGCATCAAGGACGAGATGTTCGAGAAGCGCGACATCCACATCCACGTGCCCGATGGCGCGACCCCCAAGGACGGCCCGAGCGCGGGCGCGGCGATGGCCACGGCCTTCGTCTCGGCGCTCACGGGCATCCCGGTGCGTGCCAACGTGGCGATGACGGGCGAGATCACGCTGCGCGGCGAGGTCACGGCCATCGGCGGCCTGAAGGAAAAGCTGCTGGCGGCGCACCGCGGTGGCATCACCACGGTGATGATCCCCGAGGACAACGTCAAGGACCTGCAGGACATCCCCGAGAACGTGAAGAGCCAGATCGAGATCGTTCCGGTGCGCTGGATCGACAAGGTGCTGGAAGTCGCCCTCGAGACGATGCCCCAGCCGCTGCCCGATGACGAGGCCCCGAAGGACGGCGTCGCGGCGCCGGTCGTCGAGGCGCCGGTCGCGAAGGCCGACGTCTCGGACTCGATGAAGCACTGATCTCGGGTTAGAATTCGCGCCGGGTTGTCGCAAGGCAATCCGGCGCAGTCTTTCCGGTCTCCAGAATCACCGTCGCGCAATCCAGACTGAAAAGCTCGGGCTTGCCAAGACAAACGAAACCGGTATAAACTGCTAGCTTCAGCAGGAAGACGAAAACTTCTAACGCAAAACGTTATCGAGGTTGGAGTCCGAAAGTTGACACGTGCGGGAATAGCTCAGTTGGTAGAGCGCAACCTTGCCAAGGTTGAGGTCGCGAGTTCGAGTCTCGTTTCCCGCTCCAGGTTTTAGAAAAAGGGAAGCTGATGCTTCCCTTTTTTGTCAGAATTGACGGTTCTGGCTTGCCTCTCCGGTCGGTCAGCCGCCAGCGGCGCGATAGCAAATCGGTTATGCAACGGATTGCAAATCCGTCTAGCCCAGTTCGACTCTGGGTCGCGCCTCCAGCATTCATTCAAAACGCCTCGCACTCGCGAGGCGTTTTGCTTTGTGCGGCGCCTTGCGCTCGTGATGCGTCAGTCCGGCAGGGACCTGTCCGCCACGCCCTTGATCGCCACCCGACGATCGCGCCACGTCACCCCGCGGAACTTGTTCATGCTGGCGACCGACTTCGACTCGAGGACGTGCCCGGAGGCGTCGACCAGGCGGACTTCCCCGGGGAAATCGGCGGGATCCAGCGGCCTGACGCTGGGCCAGGCGCTGTGCTTGCGGCACAGGACCACCGAGTCATCGCCGGCGCGCGCTGCAGTCTCCGGTTCGGTGGCGGCGAAAGGATCCAACTCGCCTTGCGCCTGGTCCGCGCGCCGCAGGTCCGACCGTACCGCGCCGGCCTTGGCGTAGCGGAACCCCGCACGGAACTCCTGGCGCACCGCGCTGACCTGGCTCTTCTTGGCCGCCTCGGCGACCGACGTTCGGTCAGCCACCCGCAGGATCGCTACCAGCGCGCCGCGATCCGGATCAGCACCGCATTGGGCGCGGGGTGCGGTCCGGGCTGCGATAGCTGTACGCGCCATTTCAGCAGGACGCAGGGTTCTGGGTTGCGTCAATGCCACCTCGACTTGTGATAAGACGTCGTATGACTTGATCGGCGTCGAAGCCGGATCATCTCGCAATTTGGCCCGGGAATACGCCTATTTTAGCGAATAGTTGGCTCGGTGATAGTTGCCAAGAGATCAGACAACATATGACTTGCGACGTTCAACGCCCTGTACCCGGACAGGACGCATGTCGCCTGGTCCGCGCGCACACCACGCTTTCGCCGGATCCGCTGGAGCCGATCTCTGGCGGCCGGCCGAGGCGCTCGCGCGACGCTCCGGGGAATGCAAAGACCAGGGGGCTTCTTCGCCGCAGCGACGGCGTCGGCGCCGCCGCCGCGGGACTCCGCGGGTGCGGCCCCACTTGATCGCCGGCATCGCCCACGCGGTCGACGACTTTCATTCATACAACGAAGGAGACATAGACAATGAAACTGCAAGATCAAAAATCGTCAAAGCTGTTCCTGTCGGCCATCACTCTTGGCGTGTTGAGCCTGGCTGGCTCGGCAAAAGCACAGGAAAACACGGCGCGGGTCGAAATCACAGGCTCCAGCATCAAACACCTGGCCAGTGAAGATGCCCTGCCTGTCACCACGATCCAGGCTTCGGAGCTCACGGCGCGCGGCATCACGTCGATGGCGGATCTGATGATGACCCTGCCGCAGTCCATCTCGCTGGCGCCCTCGAACGCTGGCTCGGGCACCAACATCAATCTGCGCGGCCTCGGTGTCAACCGGACTCTGGTGCTGCTCAATGGCCGCCGCCTCGCCAATGAGGCCATTGCCGACGGCTACGCCAGCCTGGATAACATCCCGATGAGCGCTCTGGAGCGTGTCGAGGTGCTGAACGACGGCGCCTCCTCCATCTATGGCTCGGACGCCATCGGCGGTGTGGTGAACTTCATCACCAAGCGTGAATACAGCGGCGCAGCCGTCACCCTCCAGGGAACGAGGCCCCAACGTGCGGGCGGTGGCGACGAGCGGCGTGCCAGCTTCATCGTCGGCAAGGGCGATCTGGAAAAGGACGGCTGGAACGTCTACGCCACGATGGACGCACACCGGCGCAGCCGCCTGGCCCAGGCCGACCGCGCTTTCCTGAGCAGCGCCGCCGTGCTGACCGCGCTGGGCCGCGCGCCCTCGCTGGCGACGGGCAGCTACGCCTTCCCGGCCAATATCGTCGACAACACGACCAAGGTTGCCTACAACCCTTACTACGCCACAGGTTGCGTGGCGCCCTACACGATCCCGGGCGCCAAGAACACCTGTCTCATGAACCCCGATCAATACAACACGGCGCTGTATGGCAACCAGCAGATAACCGGCTTGATCAAGGGCACGCTGAGGCTGTCCGACGACAACACCGTGACCGCTGAATACACCCGCAACCAATCCTTCATCGACAGCGTACGCAACCCGGCCACCAGCGCAACGATCTCCACCGTCACGCCGAAGACCGCGGCAGCCATCATCACGCCAGCCAGCAGTCAGTGGTATCCGGGCGGCGCTGGCGGAGTCCCCGCCATTCCTGCGCTCAATGGTGATGCGGTGACCGTGCAATACGCTTCGCCGACGCTGGCCGGCACCCGCGACACCCAGGTCAACCAGCGCCTGGTCGTGAATGACGAGGGTCGCGTCGGCGATTGGGACTTCAAGACCGGCATCGACTTCGGCATCAGCGACCGTACCGTCAAGCTCCACCAAGGTATTCTGGACGGCCAGAAGTTGAACGAAGGGATCTCGGACGGCACGATCAATCCCTTCGGCGCGCAAGACGCCGCCGGCCAGGCTTATCTGGACAGCATCACACTGACGGGCACCCTGCGCGCCGCCAGGAGTACCTACACCGGCATCGATGCCACCTTCACGCGCGACTTGATGAAGCTCGGCGGCGGCAATCTGGCCATGGCCATCGGCGCCGACGTGCACCGGGACACCACGCGCGATGACAAGAAGGCGCTCGGCACCTATGCGGCTCCGGTTGCGGCCACGTCGACCTTCGCCGAGAGCCATCGCCAGGTTCAGGCCTTGTTCGTCGAGTTCGACGCCCCCGTCACCAAGGAACTGACGCTGAACCTCGCCGCCCGCGACGACCATTACAGCGATATGGGCAACACCTTCAATCCGAAGGCGAGCTTCCGCTTCCAGCCGACCAGGCAGTTGATGTTCCGGGGCTCGGCCAGCACGGGCTTCCGCGCGCCGACCCTGTTCGACCGCTACGGCTACCGCGTGGCGGGCTCGAACGCCACGACCGCAGCCAAGATGGACGATCCGGTTCTCTGCCCAAGCCCCACGCCGAACATCCCCGGCACTGGCACGGCACTGCCCGGCCAGGTGTCCTCGATCGTGTGCAACGCCACCCAGCCCAAGCAGACCGGGTCCAACCGGGATCTCGTGCCCGAGAAGTCGCACAACTTCTCGCTGGGCATGGTCTTCGAGCCGATCAAGAACGCGACGGTGTCGGTGGACTACTGGAAGGTGACCATGACCAACATGATCGCCAACCTGCCAGAAAACGCTTACACGAACGATCCGCTGAAATACATCAATCTGTTCGTCCGCAATCCCGATGGCAGCCTGGCTTACATCAAGAACATCACGATGAATCTGGGAGGCCAGAAGGTCGCCGGCATCGACCTCAGCGCCAACTGGCTGATCCCGGCTGGCAGCATGGGGAACTTCAACCTCGGTCTGGACGGCACCTACCTGACGCAGTTCGACAACCAGATCGACAAGGGCGGCCCGTGGGTCTCGAACGTCGGGAGGTTCGGTCTGGCCAGCAACGGCACGACCAGCAGTTTCCCGATCCTGTCCTTCCGCTGGAAGCACGTCCTGCGCGTGGGCTGGGCTGGTGGAGACTGGAAGACTCAGTTCACCGAGTCCTTCAACTCCACCTACCAGGACCAGAACTTGACCACGGTGCCTGCGGCCAATCACCACACGATCTCGTCGTACTCGTTGGTGAACTGGTCGACCAGTTACACCGGCTTCAAGCACGTGACCCTGGTCGCCGGCATCAACAATCTGTTCGACCGCATGCCGCCTGCGACCAACAGTTCGCTCTACACCTACGGCTATCTGAGCAGCGCAGCCAGCCCGATCGGCCGTACCTGGATCGGTAGCGTGACGTATCAGTTCTAGGCGCTGAACGAAGCGACCTGGAGGACGCCCTGTGGCGTCGGCGCCCCCGGCCATCGAGGCCGAGGGGCGCCCAACGTCATCTCAAAGCCATTGCTCGCATGAGGCGAGGAGAGAACCTGTGAACCAGCAGCATCGTTTGCCCAAGACGCCAGACCGGCCGCGTCGGGATCTTCTGAAACTGGCTTCATCGGCACCTCTTGCCGCGCTGTCCCCATGCAGCGTCGCGCAGACCAGCGATCCCTGGCGACACGCCCAGGCGATCATCGACAGTTTTGCCAAACCCGTCGCTTTTCGCGATCAGGATTTCCTCATCACGGCCTTTGGCGCGCAGGCCTGCGATGTGCAATCCACCACCGCCTGGATTTCCTTCTCCGAAGACGCCACCGTCAACACGCCCGCGCCGGGTTCCAAGGATTGCTACGCAGCCATCAAGGCCGCCATCGCCGCCTGCCACGCAGCCGGGGGCGGCCGGGTCGTGATTCCCGCGGGAGACTGGTATGTCGCCGGCCCCATCGTGCTGCTCTCCAACGTCCATGTTCATCTGAAGGCAGGCGCCCATGTCTACTTCAGCCAGAACCCGGCCGACTACGCGAAAACCGGCGACTTCGACTGCGGCAAGAATGGCAAGCTGACCCTCGTGCGCTGGGAAGGCAATGACCTGCTCAACTACTCGCCCATGGTCTATGCCTACGGCCAGACCAACATTGCGCTGACCGGCGAAGACTGGACCAGCGTCCTCGACGGCCAAGCCGGACTCAGCTTCAGTGACGGCCCGGATTGCTGGTGGTCATGGAAGGGGCGCGAGCGTTCGGAGCACGGCGTGGACATCAAACATGTGATGAACAGCGGACAGACCGAGGTTCACGTCAACCCGCTGAACCCGCTGTCCCTTCGCGAAGCCGCGCCTCACCTCAGCGAAGCCGAGGCCGCCTTCATCCAAGGCAAGGGTGACCGCTTCCGCTGCGACTCCAATTTCCTGCGCGCATTGGCCGAAGCACGCGTACCGAAGGAGAAACGCGTCTTCGGCGTCGGCCACTTCCTGCGGCCGCACATGGTGCAATTCATCAGTTGCACCCGCGTGTTGTTCCAGGGCTACCAGACCCGTCAAACACCGTTCTGGCAGCACAACCCGGTCAACTGCCGCCATGTGCATGTGAAAGGCATCTTCGCCAACAGCCTGGGGCCCAACAACGACGGCTTCGACCCCGAGTCCTGCGACCACGTACTGATCGAGGACTCGAACTTCAACACCGGCGACGACTGCATCGCCATCGACGCCGGCAAGGGCCCCGATACCCAGTACGGCGCGGCGCAGAACATCGTCATCCAGAACTGCCGCATGCAAAGCGGCCACGGTGCGCTGACCTTCGGCAGCATCATGTCCGGCGGCATCCAGAACGTCTACGCGCAGAACCTGTTGTTCGAGAACAGCCACTGGAAGACCGATCCGCTGAACGTGGCCATTCGGCTGAAGTGCAGCATGAGCCGTGGCGGCTTCCTGCGCAATCTGCATGTGCGCAATATCAATATCCCCAACGGCATCCGCACCTCGCCGGGCCTCTACGCCAGCCTGCCCGGGTCCTTGGTGCCGAACAAGACCGTGGCCATCTCGGCCGGCGGCATCATCACCATCGACTGCGGCTACGACGCCATCCTCGACAACGTACGCATCCGCCCGCCCGAGGTGAGCCATGTGCACATCTCGAACGTCAAGGTCGGCAATGTGGCAATGCGTGGCGGCGAGTATTCGAGCTACCAGGCCATCGTCATCATGGGCCCCATCGCCACCGACTACAACGGGCCGCTGAAAAACCCGGCGATCCTGCCGGTGACCGACATCACCGTGAGCGATTGCGATCTCGGCACACCGGTCAACGACAAGCAGCCGATCTATCTTTTCAACGTCAAGGGCCTGACGCTGAAGAACGTGAAGATCGGCGCCAAGGTGTTCAACGAAACGCTGTCGAGCTGAACATGACACTGAAGAATATCGTCATGGCGGGCCTGCTCGCAAGCTTGTCTGTCGGCACTTGGGCTTCGCCAGAGCCCATCCGCGTGATCCTCGTCGGCGACTCCACACTGGCGCCGCACAACGGCTATGGCGACGCACTGTGTGCGCGCTTCACGCTGCAGGTCACTTGCATCAACCTGGCCAAGAACGGCCGCAGTTCGGGCAGCTACCGCGCTGAGGGCCTGTGGCAGGACGTGCTGGATCTGCTGGCGGATCAGGGAGCCGACAAGGGCGTGTACAAGGCCACGTACGTGCTGGTCGAATTCGGCCACAACGACCAGCCCGGCAAGCCCGGCCGCTCCACCGATCTGAAGACCGAGTTTCCCGCAAACCTGGGTCGATACATCGACGAAGTCCGCGCCGCCGGTGGCACGCCTGTGCTGGTGACGCCGCTGACCCGCCGCAGCTTCAAGGGTCGTCAGCTCGCCAACGATCTGCAGCCCTGGGCAGATGCTGATCAAGCTGTCGCTGCGGCCGAGCAAGCACCACTGATTGATCTGTTCACGGCCAGCGCCGCGGCCGTGCAAGCCATGGGATCGGCGGAAGCGGACACGCTGGCCGTCGAACCGCCGTCCTCGGTGCAAGCCGCGCCGGTAGACCGCAATCAGCTTGAGTCCGTGACGAACAAGAAGAGCGCTTTCGACCACACCCATGTGGGGCCCAAGGGCGCAGACTTCTTCGCCACCCTGATGGTTCAGTTGCTGCGTAACGACCTTCCCGCACTGACACCGTACTTCCGATGAACAAGCTCATCATCGCCGCAGCAGCGCTGCTCAGCGTCGTCACTGGGGCGCGGGCGCAGGATACGCGCCAGGTCGTCGAGCCCACGGTGCCGCCGGCCTGTGCCGTGCTGAACGCTGCAGAGACCGGCCCCATCAAATCGGCCGCCGACGACACGGATCGAATCCAGCAAGCCATCAGCCACTGCGCCGCCGGGCAGTCTGTGCGGCTGGCCGCCAGCAACCAATACAAGGCCTTCACTGCTGGCCCATTCACGCTTGCCAGCGGTGTGACGCTCGTGATCGAAGCCGGCGCCACGCTCTACGCCAGCACCGACCCCGCACGCTACGACAAGGGCGACAATATCTGCGGCAGCACGACCCGCGGCAAGGCCCACGGTTGCCGCACCTTCATCACCGCCGTCGACACGCAGGGCAGCGGCATCATGGGCGACGGCGTGATCGACGGGCAAGGCGGCGAGCCCATGACCGGCAAGCCCGAATCCTGGTGGCAGATTGCGCGCCGCGCGCAACGCGAGGAGACCGAGCAGAACGTGCCTCACCTGATCGACGTCACGCGCTCGAAGGACTTCGCGCTCTACCGCATCGCGCTGAAGAACTCACCGAACTTCCACGTCGCCCTCTATCAGGTGGACGGCTTCACAGCCTGGGGCGTGCGCATCGACACGCCCGCCGACGCGCGCAACACCGACGGCATCGACCCGGGGTCGTCGCGCAACGTCACCATCACCCGCAGCTTCATCCGCACCGGTGACGACAACGTCGCCATCAAGGCGGGCAGCGCGGGCCCCAGCGAGAACATCTCGGTCATCGACAATCATTTCTACAGCGGCCACGGCATGTCCATCGGCAGCGAGACCAATGGCGGCGTGCGCCGTGTACTGGTTGAAGACCTCACGATGGACGGCACGACCTCGGGCCTTCGCATCAAGAGCGATGTGTCGCGCGGCGGGCGGGTCAGCGATGTGCGCTACGTCAACGTCTGCCTGCGCAACGTGAAGGCGCCGATCGATGTGGCAAGCGACTACAGCAAAGGCGCGAGCGGTCTTCTGATCCCGGCCTATGAGGACATCCTGTTCGAGAACGTTCACAGCCTGACTGGAGGACGAGTCATCATCAAAGGCCATGACGCCGAATTTCCCGTGAAAGCGACGTTCAGGAACGTGCAGATCGACGGCATGCCGCGGTTCGACATCGAGCATGCGCAACTGTCGCCGGCTGAGAACTTCACCAATGGCACCGGGCCATCCTGCGAGCAAGGCTTCCCCGCCTTCCCGGTGACGGCAGAAGCGATCCCGCGCCCGCAGCTGACGGCCGAGCAGGCGGGGTATTTCGCGTATTCGGAAGTGCTCAAGTACGCGGGCGAGCCCGGCCGCGAAGCCATCGATCCCTGGGACCCCCTGGCCGGACCCATGGCAACGGGCCAGCCTGATTACACGGTCGATCTGCACGCCAAGGCCAACGGCAGCACCGTGTTCAACAGCGTGCAGGCCGCCGTCAATCGCGCCGTGGTCGATGCGCGCGACCCGCATGCCAGGCAGCGCGTGCAGATCCTCGTCAAGCCCGGCATCTACCGCGAACTGGTCTATGTCCCGCAGTCGGGCGCAGCGATCACCCTGTATGGCGAAGGCACCAACGCCGCAGCCACGGTGATCACGGCGAACCTCGACGCCTCCGTCACCGGCGAGGCTTATGCGGCTCGGTATGGCCCGTTGTTCGCTGGCATGGATGCGTCCATCCAGGCAATGTTCGACTCGCTCAAAGTCCGGTCCACGCTGAGCACCTTCGGCAGCTACACCGTCTGGGTGAAGAACGCCGGCTTCCAGGCTCGCAACATCACTTTCGAGAACGGCTATCGGCGCTCGCCGGTGCCGCCTTGCGTGGAAGACTGCCGCGTGGCCTCGGCGACAGCGTCCACGGTCCTGCACCAGGCCGTGGCCCTGGGTATCGACGGGGCCGACCGCGCCCGCTTCGAGAATGTGCGCCTGCTCGGCCTGCAGGACACGCTGTTCATGAAGACCCAGGAGGGTGGCCGCACGGCGCGCGTCTTCTTCGACAAGTCTTACATCGAAGGCGATGTGGACTTCATCTTCGGCGATGCCACTGCCTTCTTCTACCGCAGTGAAATCAGATCGCTGGGCGCCCGCAAGAACAGCTACGTCGGCGCACCCGACACCAATATCAAGACCAGGTACGGGCTGGTCTTCGACCATTGCCAGTTCACGAACGATGGCAGCGACTATGCCCTGGCTGGCAACTACAACCTCGTTCGCCAATGGTTCCACAATCAAAAGTGCACACCGTACGGTGCAATGGCCGTCAATGGCTATGTGTGCAGCCTGGCCGAGACCAGCAGCTACACCGCCCCCAGGGGCACGATCAGCAAGCCAGTGCTGGAGACCGTCGGCAAGATGGTGGTGCTGAACTCGAAGATCGGTCGCCACATCAACAAGTCGAACCCCTGGGCCGACTGGAACCAGAGCGGCAAGCTCTCGTTCCGGCCCGTGCAATTCAGCTCCGATGATTACTGGGCCAACCTGATCGGCGCCGGTTTCAACCCCATCAAGGATCTCGGTTATGAGCGCAAGCCGTCACCGCCGGACATCTTCCTCGGCGAGTACAACAACAGCCCCGATTGATTGACTGAATGCTCCCCGTGGCCTCTCTGCAACGTCGCTCCCTTCTGCGAGCCGCCTCGGTGGCGTCGCTGACCAACGGCTTCAGCGCTACGGCGTTCGCCACCCGCATTCCTGGCGATCCGTGGATCCAGGCGCAGGCGATCATCGACCGGCTGTCCAGGCCGTTGATCTTCCGCAAGCAAGACTTCGAAGTGACCGAATTCGGCGCGCGCCACTGTTCATTGGTGAAGGTCAAAGCCTTCGTTTCGCATGACGCCCAGGACCTGATCGACACGCCGGCGCCCGGCTCATTCGACTGCTACGAGGCCTTCGCCAAGGCAATAGCCGCATGCAGCAGGGCCGGTGGCGGCCGCGTGGTGATCCCGTCCGGCAACTGGTTCTGCGCCGGCCCGATCGTGCTGCTGTCCAACGTCCACGTTCATCTGATGGCCGGCGCCCGCATCTACTTCAGCAACCAGCCGGCGGACTACGCCAGGTACGGCGACTTCGACTGCGGCAGGAACGGCAAGCTGATGCGTACCCGCTGGCAGAGCAACGACTGCCTGAACTTCGCTTCGATGGTCTACGCCTTCTGCCAGGACAATATCGCGCTGACCGGCGAAGACTGGACCAGCGTTCTCGATGGCCAAGGTGGCGTGCCTTTTGAAGAAGGCGGCCCCTGCTGGTGGACATGGAAAGGCCGCAACAAGACCGTCAACCCGGCCAGCCAGGGCACGACTCCGGGCTACAGGGCCGGCGAACCATCTGGCGCCACCTTCAACCCGAACAATCCCGAGTCGCTGGCCGCACTGGCGCCTGATCTCAGCGAAGCCGAACGCGCCTTGATCCAGGGCCACGGCGAGCACTGGAGGGCCGATGAGCAATTCCTGCCGGCCCTGTCCGAGGCCGGTGTACCGGTCATGCAGCGCGTGTTCGGCCTGGGCCACTATCTGCGCCCTTCGATGATCCACCTCATAGGCTGCACCAACGTGCTGCTCGAGGGGTACCAGGTCACCAACACACCCTTCTGGCAGCATCACCCGGTGCACTGCCGCAACATCGTCATTCGCAATGTGCATGCCAACAGCCTGGGGCCCAACAACGATGGCTTCGACCCCGAGGCCTGCGACCAGGTGTTGATCGAGCAATGCACCTTTGACACCGGCGACGATTGCATCGCCATCAAGGCCGGCAAGGACCTTGACACGCAATACGGCCCCTCGCAGAACATCGTGATCCAGCACTGCACGATGCAGAGCGGCCACGGCGCGGTTACGCTCGGCAGCGAGATGGCCGGTGGCATCCAGAATGTCTACGCGCAACATCTGACCCTGCAGAACATCCACTGGGAAACGAACCCGCTGAACACCGCGATCCGGATCAAGACCAACATGAACCGCGGCGGCTGGCTGCGCAACTTTCACGTGCGCCACGTGTCGATCCCGAACGGCGTGCAGACCTCGCCCTCGTTCTACGCCTCGCTGCCCGGTTCGCCGATCCGCTCGCACACGGTGGCCACTGCCGCCGGCGCGGTCATCACCTTCGACTGCGACTATTCACCGTTGAACGACAACGTCAGGACGCGCCCACCGCAGGTCTCGCAGGTTCATGTCTCGAACGTCACGGTAGGCAACGTGACGAAGAAGGGCAGGGCGGCGTCCTGCTATCAAGCCGTGGTCATGCTCGGACCCGTCGCCTCGGACTACAACGGTTCCGCGCCCATGCCGTCGGTACTGCCCGTCAGCGACGTGACGATCACTGACTGCGATTTCGGAACGCCTGCCAACGCAGCCCAGCCCTTCTACCTCTACAACGTGGCGGGCCTGACGCTGCACAACGTCTCGGTGGGCGGCAAGGTCTACAACACGACACTGGCGGCTCCGGCCTGATGAGATCTCCCCGGACCCCAAGGCCGATTGCCGAACCGACTCAACCGAGCGAGACCGCCGTCAGCGCCTCGCGCCTCGCGCCGTGTCTACGGCGTACTGCGCAGACGCATTCTCGACATGGAATTGGCGCCGGGAATGTGCATCGTGGAGCAACCGATGTTTTCATGAGGCAAGGGCCACGCGACGCATCTTTACACAGGCAACGGCCCGATTCGGCGGGTCTCAAGCAGCCTCGGGCCCCAGGACCACGCTAGAACGAATGCTTCATGCCGGCCTCGACGCCGCTCGTACGCGACACGCTATCCGTCTTTGCCGTGCCCAGGTCCAGATGTGCACTGGTTCGCTTGCTGAGGAAGTACTCGTAGCCCAAGCCGAACTTCGTCGTGTTCTGGCCTCCGGTCAGCTGGGGCAGGGCTGAATTGACCGAGTTGAAGTTCTGCCCCACCGCAGCGTCGTAGCGCGCCGCGACTGTCTTCAGCTGGCCCTGGCCGAGCGGTGCGGTTGCGCCGATGAAATAGGTGCGAGTGGTCGGGTTGCCCGCGACGTTGTCGTTGCCCGCGGAGTACGAAACGATGGGACGTACGAAACCGAAGTCGTACGCGATGCCGAGATTGGCGTACCGGTTCTCGATCGGCGTGTTCTTCTGCACGGAGTTGTTGAAGGCCAAGCCGACCCACAGCGGCCCCGACGAGTACTGCACGTTCGCACCCTCATTGCGCCCGACCCTGCCGGCGGGGGCATTGACGGCTGCCGCGCCGCCTTCGCCTGCAGCCACCATGACCTCGGCGGAGAAGCCCGCCAGCACGGGCGTGCGATAGACGACCGCGTTGTACGCCATCGTCACGCCGTTTCCGCCACGGGTGAAACTGGACGCGCCGCCGACGTCGTAGGAATAGGTCCAGGGGTCGCTGAGGAGGCCGATGTAGTACGCAGGCACGAACTGCCGCCCCAGGCGGACTTCGCCCAGGCCGCTGCTCAGGCCCACCCAGGATTGGGCGTTCCAGAGGACGTTCGTCAACGCACCGTCGCGAGGTTCGAAGCCCCCCGTATCGGGCGTGAAGCGGGTCTCGAGCTGGAAGCTGGCCTTCAGCCCGCCGCCGAGGTCCTCGCTGCCGCGAAAGCCGAGCCGGGAACTGGTCGACGACCGCTCGGTCAGCGCACTGGGTCGCCCGATCAGTGCGAGCGGGGTGAAGGTCAGCGTGGATTGGCCGGCGTTCATCCGTGACAGTCCCAGATCGATGAGTCCGTAGATGGTCAGGGACGACTGTGCTTGTGCGGTGCCCGCAATCGATCCGAGTACTGCAAGGACCAGGTTCGAAATCTTCATCATGTTCTCCGTGTCATGGATGTTGTCAGCCGGGCGCCGGAAATCGCGTCGCGATCCACCGGAACCGGGATTTGCGAAAATGGAGGCGCAGGCATCCCACGGCTCGTCGGGAGCGACAGCCTGGAAATGGTCTCGAGGAGCCTCGATCGATCGGGGTTCGGGGCGTGAATGAGCGGGCTAAGGCGCCACGGCGGGAAGCGTGGGGCGTGGGTGGTGCGCCAGCACCTGATCGAGCCGGCTCTTGTCCAGTGCGCCTTCCCACCTGGAAACGATGATCGTGGCCACTGCGTTCCCGATGAGGTTGGTGGGAACCAGCCCTTCGGCCAGCAGCCGGTGAACCCCCAGGATCAGCGCGACGCTTGTCACTGGAATGGTCCCGACCGTCGACAGCGTCGCTGCCAGCACCACGAAGGCGGCTCCAGCGACGCCTGCAGCTCCTTTGGACGTCAGCAGCAGCACCCCCAGCAGAAGCAGTTGCTGATAGAGATCCAGCGGCGTATTCGTCGCTTGTGCGAGGAAGATCGTGACCGAGGCCAGATAGAGGCAGGTTCCGTCAAGGTTGAACGAATAGCCGGTCGGAATCACGAGGCCCACGACGCTGGCCTTGCAGCCGAGGTTTTCCATCTTGGTCAGCATGCGTGGGAGCACGGCTTCCGACGAGGTCGTCGCGAAGCAGATCAGCAATTCCTCGCGAAGGTATCGAATCAACTGGAAGAGGCTGAATCCGAACGCCTTCGACAACGGTGCAAGAACCAGGAAGACGAACACCAGGCAGACGACGTAGAAGCACGCCAGCAGGTTTCCGAGGGAAGCGAGCGCCCCCGCGCCATAGCGGCCGACCGTGAACGCGATCGCACCGAAGGCCCCGAGGGGTGCCACCCACATCACGATGGCCACTGCGCGGAACAGCATCTCCGAGCCCACCTCGAGCAACTCGGTCACGGCTCTTGCTCTCGGTCCCAGCGCGACCAGGGTGCTGCCCAGGATCACCGAGACGAGGAGCACCTGCAGGACGTTGCCTTCGGTGAAGGCGCCGGCCATCGTGGAGGGAATGATGTCCAGCAGGAAGCTGACCGCGGTGTGCGATTTGGTCTGGTCGACGTAGGTCTTGACCGATCCTGCATCCAGCGCAGCGGGGTTGACGTTCATGCCAACGCCGGGTTGCCAGACGTTGACGATGACCATCGCGATGACCAGGGCGACCGTGGTCATCACCTCGAAGTAGATCAGCGCCTTGATGGCCACCTTGCCGACCTTCGACATGTCGCCCATCTTGGCGATCCCGAGGACGACGGTGCAGAAGACGATCGGCGCGATCAACATTCGGATCAGCTTGATGAAGCCGTCGCCCAGCGGTTGCAGGCGCTGTCCAGCCGCCGGATAGAAGTGCCCGACGAGGACACCGACGGCCATCGCGACGAGCACCTGCACCCAAAGCTGCCTGTACCAGGCCCGGCGCGACCCGGGCCGCGACAACACCGCGCCAATTCTGTCTGTACTCATCATGTCTCCATGTCTTGGGAAAGTTTCCCGTGCGCTCTCATGGCGCGATGCGGGGCGGCGGTCCGGCCTTCTTTCAGCCGGGTTCTTCTGGCCAATAGAGCCGCATCGGGTTGTCGACCAGCAGCTGGTGCTGCAACTCGGGCGTCGTGGCGATGTGGGGAATGAAGTCGACCAGCAGGCCGTCATCGGGCATGTGATCCTTGAGGTTGGGGTGCGGCCAGTCGGTGCCCCACAGCACACGATCCGGGAACTCCTCCACAAGGCGACGCGCGAACGGAATCACATCGCGATAGGCGTGACGCTCGCCGTTCAATGCCGGCGGGCCGCTGACCGAGAGGCGCTCGGGGCAGGTCACCTTGCTCCAGACGTTGGGATGCTCGCGCATGAATTTCAGGAAGAGCCCGAACTCGGAGCCGTCCACAGGCCTGGTCACATCGGGTCGCCCCATGTGATCGACGACCACGTCCGTGGGAAGCGCGGTGAAGAAGTCGAGCAGTTCCGGCAGGTCCGCCCCCTCGAAATAGATGACGACATGCCAGCCGAACCGGGCAATACGGCCCGCGATCTCGATCAGCTCTTCCTTCGGCGTGAAGTCGACGAGGCGCTTGACGAAATTGAAGCGCACCCCGCGCACCCCGGCCGCGTGCATCTGCCTCAGGGCGTCGTCCGTGATGCTGCGGGGCACGGTCGCCACGCCGCGCGCCCGTCCGGACGAACTCGCGAGGGCATCGAGCAATGCCCGATTGTCGGCACCGTGGCAGGTGGCCTGAACGATGACATTGCGGGTAAAGCCAAGGTGGTCGCGCAGCGCGAACAACTGCTCCTTGCCGGCGTCGCAAGGCGTGTACTTGCGTTCGGGTGCGTAGGGGAACGCGGCCGCCGGACCGAAGACGTGGCAGTGCGCATCCACGGCTCCCGCTGGAAGCTGGAACCGGGGCTTGCCGGGGTCGCAATGCCAGTCGAGCCATCCGGGGGTCTTGGTGGTTTCCACTTGCCAATCCTTGGTGTCGTTCATCGGGAGGCGGCGGTGCGGCACGGCCGTCAGTCGATGTAGCGCAGGCCGGCCTGAGCCAGCGGCTCGCGCATCTGGTACATGTCGAGGCCCAGCACGCCAGCGGCCAACTTCTCGCGCTTTCCCGCCTCCAAGTCTTCGCGCTTGCGCGCCGCATCCGCCGTCTGCCGGGCAATGGCGGCAGGCACCACGACGACCCCGTCGTCATCGGCGACCACGATGTCGCCCGGGTGGACGAGGGCGCCTGCGCAGACCAGCGGGACGTTCACCGAGCCGAGGGTTGCCTTGATCGTGCCCTTGGCGCTGATGGCCTTGGCCCAGACCGGAAAGCCCATCTCGGTGAGCGTCTTCACGTCGCGCACGCCGGCGTCGATGACGAGACCGATGGCGCCGCGGGCCATGAAGCTGGTGGCGAGCAGGTCGCCGAAATAGCCGTCCGTGCAATCCGCCGTGACTGCGGCCACGACGATGTCGCCTGCGCGAATCTGTTCGGCCGCCACATGCATCATCCAGTTGTCGCCGGGTTGCAGCAGCACGGTCACCGCGGTACCGGCGACTTGAGTGCCCGGGTGGATCGGCCGCATGTAGGGCTTGAGCAGGCCCACGCGGCCCATGGCTTCGTGCACGGTGGCCGAGCCGAAGGCGCGCAGGCGGATCGCCACCTCGCGATCGGCCCGTCGAATGTTGCGATACACCACGCCGAGTTCATACATGATCCGTACTCCCGATTTCAGCGGCTCTGCGCCTTGAGTGCGGCATCGAGCCGCGGAAATACCCGGCGCGCGTTGCCCTCGTACACGAGGAACCGCTCTTCCTCGGAGAGGTTGGCGGACGCGTCGATGTAGCGCCGCGTGTCGTCGTAGTAGTGGCCCGTCTCCGGATCCACGCCACGGACCGCGCCGATCATCTCGGAGGCGAACAAGACGTTCTTGACCGGGATCACCTTGGTCAGCAGGTCGATACCGGGCTGGTGATAGACGCAGGTGTCGAAGAAGATGTTGTTCAGCAGGTGCTCGCCAAGGAGCGGCTTCTTCATTTCCTGGGCCAGGCCGCGGAAGCGCCCCCAGTGATAGGGCACCGCGCCGCCGCCGTGCGGGATCAGGAACTTCAAGGTCGGAAAGTCCTTGAACAGCTCACCCGCGAGGCACTGCATGAACGCCGTGGTGTCGGCGTTGAGGTAGTGCGCGCCGGTTGTGTGGAAACACGGGTTGCAGCTTGTCGACACGTGAACCATGGCCGGTATCTCGAGTTCCACCATTCTTTCGTAGAGCGGATACCAATAGCGGTCGGTCAGCGGCGGGCTCGTCCAGTGGCCGCCGGACGGATCAGGGTTGAGGTTGAGGCCGACGAAGCCGTAGTCCTTGACGCAGCGATCGAGCTCCGGGAGGCAGGTGGTGATGTCCACGCCCGGCGATTGCGGCAGCATGGCAGCGCCGATGAAATGACGCGGGTAGAGTTCGCTTACGCGCGAACAGAGCTCGTTGCAAATCGCGGCCCACGCGGCTGATGTCTCGAAGGCGCCGACGTGATGCGCCATGAAGCTGGCTCTCGGACTGAATACCGTGAGATCGGATCCGCGTTCGCGCATCTTCGCGAGCTGGTTGGTCTCGATGCTCTCGCGCAGCTCGTCGTCGGAGATCTTCAGGTCGCTCGCCTTGGGCGCTCTGCCGGGATCCTTGAGCGACGCGATCTGAAGGTCACGCCATGCGCCAAGCGCGGCGGGCGCCGTCGTGTAGTGGCCGTGGACATCGATGATCATGATGGGTCCTGAAGTAGAGAAACGGTGGGCTCAGGCCGGTTGCATGCCGTGGCGTAGCCGGGCTTCGTCGGCGGCGGGCGACCGGAGAAATTCCAGCAACGCACGGGCGACTTCGACCTGAGCCGAAGTCGTGCAGATCGCGCCCGAGAACGTGGTCACGATCTCCAGCCCGGGAGGCATGGGGCCGATCACGTCGACGCCTTCCTCGTGAGTCAGTTCGCTCAATTGCTGAAAGCCCAGCGTCACTTCGCCGCGGGCGATCAGTTGCGCCACGGGCGTACCCGGTGACGCCTGGACGAGGCGCGGACGGATCGCCTCGACGATCCCCCAGGTTTCGAAGATCCCTTTCAGCGCGACGCCGCTCGGACCGGTGGAATAGCCGACCCCGCGGGACGAGAGCACGGCCTGGCGCAACGCTTCGTCGGTGTCTATGGCAGGCCGCGGCGCGCCTCGTCGTACAGCGATCGCCACGCCCGAGCGCGCCAGGTCGGTCTTGCTGCCGACCACGAGCCGGCTTTCGGCTGTGAGCTTGTCGATCGCGTCGGCGGCCAGGATCACGACATCGAACGACTCGCCGTCTTGCACGCGCCGGGCCGCTTCGACGCCGCCCACCGATTCGATCGCGACGTTCCCACCGCGCCGGCGCCAGAGGCGGGCCGTGTCGTCCAGGAACTGGCGCGTGGCCATCGAAGAGATACCGGCAAGTCGGGCGTTCATGGTGGCAAGGCGCAGATGCGGTGAGTGCGGTTCGGTGCCCGAAGTCTGTTGCCTCAACCTCCATCAAGGAAGACATGGGAAGCGCTAGCTGATATGCAGTTTGAGCATGGTTCGTGCGAAGATGGATCCATGAATCTGAACCAGCTCGAGACCTTCGTGCACGTGGCTGAGCACGGCAGCTTCAGCAAGGCAGCACTCGTCCTGGGTCTGGCACAGCCGGCCCTGAGTCGCCAGGTGCGCGCGCTGGAGGTCGAACTGCGCGAAACGCTGTTCCTGCGCCATGGCCGCGGTGTGCAGCTCACCGAGAGCGGCCGCCGGCTGCTCGACCACTGCCACGGCATCCTGCACATGGTGGAGCAGGCGAAGCAGGATGTGGCCGCCCACCGCAATGAAGCCGTCGGACATATCTCGATCGCGATGCCGCCGACGCTGGCGCGCTTTCACACGCTGCCCCTGATCCGGGCGTTTCGTGAAGAGATGCCGAAGGCTCGGCTGGCGGTACTGGAAGGCTTCTCCACGCACATCGCCGAATGGCTCGTCTCGGGGCGCGCCGATCTCGGGCTCGTCTACAACCCGGAACCGTCGCCTGCCCTCGAGATCCGGCCGCTGCGCGACGAGCGCCTCTGTCTTGTGAGTCCGGCTCGCGAGGCCCCCGCGGGCCCGGTGACACTGCAGCAGTTGTCGAAATACCCGCTCGTGATGCCGGAGCGCAGCCACAGCTTTCGCAAACTGATGGATTCAGCTGCAGCCATGGCCGGTGTGCAACTGAGCATCCAGTGGGAGGTGTCCAGCGTTCCCGCCATCCTCGATCTGGTGAGCGCGGGCATCGGGCACGCCGCCCTTGCCGAGGACGCGATCCGCCCCTTCCAGCATCTCAAGCGCTTGGTGGTCACACCTTTCGTGCGGCCAGAGATCAGGATCACCTTGTGTCTGGTCACGCCAGCGCAGCGACGGGAGACTCCGCTGCGCCAGCGCACCAAGGAACTGTTGGCGCAATTGGTGTGCGGCACCTGAGGTGGGAGGCAGGATGATGCCTTCCCGCTGTCATTCGCCGGCGCGGGGAATGACTCCAATCGGAGCCGTTTCACAGGAACGAATGGCGCGACAAAGCCGAGCACGTCAGTCGCGCATGCTCAACACGCACCGTGCCAGCGCGATGTCGCTGCGTGATCCGCTCACGAGCAGCAATGTCCGGTTGGCGGCGAGTTCGTTCGCATAAGGATTCCAGGCCGGCGCGGAGGCGCTGAACGACGCGTGGGCCCCCCGTTCCTGCGCGAGGCATGAACGCATGATCGCGGTCTGGATGGCGAGCACCAGGGCGCCGAACAGCAAGACCATTGCCGGGGGCAGCGCGTGCTGTGCGACAACGGCCGCGCCGGCCAGGGCGAGCGCGGCCCAGAGCAGCCCGAGGAACGCCCCGGAGCTGTGCCACTCCCGGGCCGGCCGGGCAGTCGGCGCGACCTCGTGGCCGGGATCCGGGAGATGGCCCGTCACGACCTTGAGCATCCGCGACGAAAATCCCGCTCGTCCCAGGCGGTCGATCGCCGCCCTGGCCTGCTCGGCGGAGTCGTGTACGGCGACGACGGGATCGACGGGGGTGAACAAACGGGAAACGAGGCGACTCACGGCAAACTCCTGGCGGCATCGTGCCGCGACTGACACTGTCACGATACCGAGGCCCGGATCCACAGCCTTGACGTCGATCAACTGCGCAGGGTTCATCGCCCCGCCAGGGCTGTGGCCGCGTCGAGCTGCCGTCCGCTGCGCGAACTGATACGCTCGCAACCCGGGCACCATCCTCGGGCTGGAACACACTTGACCGCGCCGCAGCACATCGCCATCCTCGACGACGAAGTCGACATCACCGCCCTGATCTCGAACTACCTCGGGGGCCGTGGCTTTCGTGTCACGCCAACCCACCGCGGTGCGGACTTGATGGCGTTGATGGCAGCGGACCCGCCGGCGCTGGTCCTGCTGGACCTCGGGTTGCCCGGCGAGGACGGGCTGGCGATCGCGCGCCAGTTGCGCGAGCACTGGCGCTGCGGCCTGGTGATCGTGACGGGGCGGGGCGACGCCGTCGACAAGATCGTCGGACTCGAGGTCGGCGCCGACGACTACGTGACCAAGCCCTTCGACCTGCGCGAGCTGCTGGCACGCATCACGGCGGTGTTGCGCCGCACGACAGTGGCCACGCCGTCCCATTCGGCCGCCGCGGAGCCTTCGCCGGGTCGGCAGCGCCTGCAATTCGCCGGCTGGGAGGTCGACGTGGGCTTGCGCAGCCTCACCAGTCCCGAGGGTGAGCCGGTGCCGCTCACGACCGGCGAATTCGATCTCCTGCGCACGTTCGCCGAACACGCGGGCCGGGTGCTCTCCCGGGACTTTCTGCTGGAGCAGACGCGCGGCCGCGAAGCGGGTCCGTTCGATCGGACCATCGATGTGCAAGTGGGTCGCCTGCGCAAGAAGCTCCGGGACGACTCCGATGACCCGCGCCTCATCAAGGCCGTGCGCGGCGCAGGCTATGTCCTGCTGCCCGAGGTCGTGGTGCGATGACGGCCCGTGCGAGCCGTCCGGGCGAACCGGGGCCGAGGATCGATATCCGCGGCGTCTTCGAATCGCTGTTCGGCGCCTACCCGGACGGGTTGCTGGTCGTCGACCAGCAGGGCGTGATCGTGCTGGCGAATCCCGCCGCGGAATCGCTGCTGATGTACGGCCCCGGGGAACTGGTGGGGCAGACGGTGGACTCGCTCGTGCCGGACAGCATCCGGCCGCGCCATGCGTCCTATCGGGAGGCGTACGGGCACGCGCCGAGAAGCCGGCCGATGGGCACCCAGATGGAGCTCGTCGCCCGGCGCCGCGACGGCAGCGAGGTCATGGTCGAAATCGCGCTGAGCCCGTTGCAGAGCGCCGGCGTGCCCCTGGTCGTCGCGGCGATCCGCGGCATCGGCGCGTACCCCCGCGTCAAGCAGGCACTCCAGCGGGCGCGCTACAGCGAGCACCTGGCCCATCTGGGCCGTATCGCGGTGGACTCGCGCGATCCGCAGGTCTTGCTGGAACAGGTACCCCGCATCGCCTGCGAGGCGTTGCAGGTCGAGGTGGCGCTGATCCAGCTGCTGCAGTCCGATCGCGAGGAGTTGGTGACGACCAGCGCGGCGGGCGAACTGGCGCAGCGCTGCATCGGCGAGCACGTGCACAGCGGACTGGAGACGCTGGCGGGCCATGTGATCCGGCATGGCGAGACCATCTTCGTGCAAGCGCTGGACACGGAGATCCGCTTCGAAGTCAGCCCGCGCTTCATCGACGCGGGCATCGTCTGTGCGCTGGGCGTTCCGGTCTTCGACCGAGGCCGTGCCATCGGCGTGCTGAGCGCCTATTCCAGCACCGCGCAGCGGTTCGGGGAGGACGAGGCCCGATTCCTCGAATCGCTGGCCAACCTGTTCGGCACGACGCTGCAGCGCTCGCAAACCGAGGAGGCGCTCAATCACGCACAGCGTCTGGAGAGCGTGGGGCAGCTGACGGGCGGGATCGCCCACGACTTCAACAATCTCCTGACCGTGATCCAGGGCAACCTGCAGGTGCTGGAGGAGCGCCCCTCGGTGGCGACCGATCCCGCCAGCCTCCAGCTCCTCGCCGCCGCGACGCGGGCGACGCGGCGCGCGGCAGAACTGACGAGCAAGATGCTGGCCTTTTCGCGGCGCCAGGTGCTGATGCCGACGCAGGTCGATGTCGGCGTGATGCTGAAGTCCTTGGCCGACATGTTGCGCCGCACGCTGGACCAGCGCGTCCGCATCGAGGTGGACATCGCGCAGGAAGGACTGGTGGTCGTGGCCGATCCTGTGCAGCTGGAATCCGCGTTGCTCAACATCGCCATCAATGCGCGCGACGCGATGCCGAACGGGGGGCGGCTGAGCTTCAGCGCCAGTCCCTGCGACACGGTTCCTGCCAGTGTCTTCGGCGACCCTGACGCAGTCGATGGCGCCGCAGCCGGCTTCGTTCTCGTCGCGATCTCGGACGACGGCGCAGGGATGTCCGACGAGGTCAAGGAGCGTGCATTCGAGCCCTTCTTCACGACCAAGGCGGCGGGTCGCGGAACCGGGCTCGGCCTCAGCACGGTGTACGGATTCGTCAAGCAGTCGCGCGGCGCCATCTCGATCGACAGCGCGCCGGGCTCGGGCACGACCGTGGCGCTGTACCTGCCGCATCCCGTCGCCGAGGCACGCACGGCGCCCGCGTTCGACCACCAGCCGGCGACCGTGCGACCCGGACTCGACGTCCTGCTGGTGGAGGACGACGGCGAGGTCCGCAACGTGGTGGAGACCTTCCTGGCGCACCTGGCCTGCCGGGTGACCATCGCCTCCAGCGGCGAGCAGGCCCTGGAGATGCTGGGCCCCGAGGCGTCGTTCGATGTGCTGCTGACGGACATCGCCCTGGGAACGGGCCTGCGCGGTACCGAGCTGGCCAGGCAGGCCCAGCGACGCTTTCCGGAGCTGGGCATCCTGTTGATGTCGGGCTACTCCGCGGAACTGCTCGACGCCGATCGGGAGTCGCCCGCCAGTTGGGAACTGTTGCGCAAGCCGTTTTCGCGCGATGAACTGGCCCGCGCGATCGCCACCATCACCGCGGTGGACTCCGAGGCTTCCGACCCGTCGGACTACTGAAGGACGACGCGCTCGGCGCACACGGACCGGTGCACGAACCCGGCCAGCGCAAGCAGGTTGGGGATGCAGACTTCGCGGCGGCCCTTCTCGGTAAACGAGATCATCTGTTCGCGCGCCAACTTCGACAGCGCCCGGCTGACCGATTCGAGCGTCAGCCCGAGGTGATTGCCGATCTCGGCGCGCGTCATGCGCAGCGTGATCTGGTCCGTGCGCAGGCCGCGCGAGCCGAGCGATTCGGCCCAGCAGTGCAGGAAGTTGGCCACGCGGGCGTCCGCGGGCAGGGTGCACACCGACATCAGCGAATCGCGGTTGCGCGTGATGGCCTGGCTCATCGCTTCGTGCAGCGCCGTCAACAGCGCCGGGTGCCGGCCGCAGTTGGCGAGCAGCGCGTCGTAGCGGATGGCCCAGACTTCACCGGTGTCCATGGCGATGGCGTCGCAGCCATAGGCGCTTTGGGCGATGCCGTCCAGCCCCAGCCAGTCGCCGCGAAACTTCAGGCCGACGACCTGCTCGCGGCCGTCCGCGGTGAGCTTGACGATCTTCGTCATGCCCGAGTTCAGGATGTACAGGGCGTCGAACGCATCGCCGGCACGGTAGATGACATCGCCCGCATGCACCAGCCGCTTCTGCGGCGCCAGCGCCTGCGCGATCAACTGCATCGTCGCGGTCGCCGTGTCGCCCGACACCGGCGCTGCCGGTCGATGCGGGGGCTTGGCCAGCGTCACGGGAACGGCGATGGCGGCGCGCGAAGCGAACGGGAGCGGCGTGGCGGTCTGGGGCGTGGCGTACATGGGTTTCTCCTGGGTGCTGCGGATTCGATGGAGTGATCCTAGGCAGGCTCGGACAACCCCGTGACAACGGCGAGGCTCGCTCGGTAACAGTCGGTCAACCGACGGTAACGAGACCGCAGCTTCGCGCCTCGGCGTCGGATCCTTGACCCAGCGCAAGGGTCGTGACAGGGCGATGACTAAGCTCCCATCCAGAGTCGCCCCCACCTTCGCCGAGCACGCATCCGTCATGAGTCTTCAATCCCATCCCGCTTCTCAGGGCGCCGGCCCATCGGGCGCGGGCGGCCAATCGGTGGCACTGCAAGGTCTGGCTGCGCCGAATGCGGCGTGCAGGGCGGGGCCGCCCGCGCGTACCGCCCTGGCCGGCAAGAACCTGGGCTTGCTCTGCGACGATCCCGCGCTGGAGGAGGCCCTGCTGGCCTATCGCGCCGCCGCGGATCTCGGCGCCCATGTCTCGCTGGTGCGCCCCCGTTTCACGGGTGAGCAGGAACTGCGGGCGGTCCCGGAGACGGCGCACATGCTGGGACGCCTGTACGACGTCATCGCCTGCGTGGCGCTCCCTGCGCTGCTGGTCGAGGCCTTGCGCAGCGGCGCGGGCGTGCCCGTGGTGAGCGATCTCGACATCGATGCGCGCCTGCGGGCCGCGGGCACCGAGGCGACGGCGATCGGTCCCTCGCTCGTTGCCGCCGCCGGCGAGCGGCTTGCCCAGTGGGAGAACGCGCTCGCGTCGAGCGTGGCCTGAGCGGCCGGCCGGGCCCGATGTCAATGCGCCGCGGTGGGTCGGGTACGCGCGCCGCGTCGGCGCGTGGCCATTTCCTTGTTCATGGCGGCGCGCGCGGCGTCCGGCATGTTCGTGCACGCTTGCGGATAGATCAGTTGCTCCTCGAGGGCGATGTGGTCGTGGCACAGGAGACCGAAGACCTCCGCGCCGTGGCGCAGCCCGTCGATGTCGGGACAGGACAAGCCGTGGGCGATGGCCTCGATCAGCGGCGACAGCTCGCGCCAGTCGGCATCCAGCCAGAAGTGATCCTGGCGCAGGCACTCGATCGCGTGCCGGGTCGCGGGATCGGCCGTGGCCGCGAGCGCCGGAAACACGTGCCGCTCCTCGTCCTCATGATGCTGGCGAACGGTGATCGAGAAGTGGCGCTCGATGTCCGCGGCCATCGCGCGCGCCTGCGCGTCCGTGCCGGTCTCGTCGAGCCGCCGCAGGAGCGCGGCGAGTTGCTCGAGCATGCGAAGCGTCTCCCGGTGGCACGCATCGAGGGCTTCGAATCCATCGAAGCGCCAGGCGGCCAGCGAGGCGTGGCGTCGGGTTGCGGGCGTGGACATGTCGGCGTGCTCCTGTTGGACGACCTCAGGCGGGAAGACCGAGGGACAGCGTGCTGCGTCGACCGGAGAAATCCGTCCAGCAACGGGCGTCGAAGTCATAGAGCTTGCAGCGGCGAGCGGTGTCGGCGTACCAGCGCCACGAGAAGGGCTGCACCACGATGTGGCCGGCCAGCTTCTTCTCGAGCAAGGCCTGCGCCTCCTTGAGCCGGTACAGCGGCACGCCCATGTCGACGTGGTGGGCCGTGTGTTCCATGATGTGGTGCAGCACGGTTCCCATCATCGACTTGAACGTCAGGTGCACCGTCGTCGAGACGAACGGCTGCGCCGCGGCCCAGCTGCGCTTGTCCTCGTACCAGGCCACGCCGGGATGCGTGTGGTGCACGTAGACGACGAAGCCGATCAGGCCGTTCCAGAGCACGAACGGCAACGCGAAGCCGACGCCCACCAGCCACGCCGCCGATTGCCCGGTGGCCCGTGCGGCCCAGCAGAGGCCGGCGATCCAGAGGGCTGCGAACGCGCACACCAGCAGGCCGTCGCTGGTGAACACCGGCCGGCGACTCGGCATGCGCTGGCGATTCGGGAACAGCAGCCGCGCCCACCAGATCTCGACGATGTAGTACAGCCACGGCGCCCAGCCGCTGCGATAGACCCGCTCGAGCGCCCGGTTCCAGCGCGGCAGCGCGCGGTACTCCTCCAGCGAGCGTGGCTGCCAGACGAAGTCGAAGCCGCGCAGGTTCGTGTAGCCGTGGTGGATCACGTTGTGGCCCACTTCCCACAGGCTGTACGGCGTCAGCGAGGGGAGGAACACCAGGCGGCCCAGCCAGCGGTTCAGGCCGCGATGGCGGGTCAGGCTCTGGTGGCAGGCGTCGTGTCCGAGGATGAACAGGCGGCCGATCACCAGGCCGGTGGCGACGCTCGCGGCGAGTTGCATCCAGGCCGCCGGTGCGAGGACGATGGCCGCCAGGCACAGCCCGAACAGGACGACATCCAGCACGACCAACGCGAGCGCGCGCGCGGTGCTGCGCGTGGACAGCGGCTCGAGCCAGGCGCGGATCAACTTGCGGTGAGGAATCTCGCTGGCAGGCGCCGCGAGCGGAGTGGGGGATACGGGAGAGGACATCGGGTTCGCCCCATCGGGGGAAGTTTCCAGCACTCGTCATTGCACGCCGAACGGGCGGATACCGCTTTGCGCCGTGTCAACGAGCGCGCGTTCGTCGAGAGGGACATCGTCCGGGCTGGGCTCAACCGGCGCAGAACGCCGCGAATCGCTCGCTCGACCCGATCGCCACGGCCCAGGCGGAACTGGCGGCGAGGCCGATCCCGGCGACACGGTAGCCCCATGTGGTCATCTCCGCCGCGGAAGCCTGGCGCCCGGTCCACTTGCGCCAACGGCCCCACACCCACGGCGCGGCCGCGAGCGCCGGCATCGAGGCGACGGCAAAACACGCCATGACCAGCGCTCCGCCCAGGGCACCGTCCGACAAGGCCGCCAGCAGCAGCGCGGCCTGGAGGGCGCCACAGGGCCACGCCACCCAGGCGATGCCGGCAAGTCCGGCACGCAGGGGGCGACCGCCCGGTCGAACGACCCGGATCGGCGTGGCGGTGTCGCGGGCCAGGACGCGCGGCATCGCACCGGCCAGCAGCCACCACAGCCCCAGTCCGAGGAAGGCGAGATGCACCAGCAGCCAGATCGGACGCAGTGCCGGCAGCTCGCGCGTCCACGTTCCGAGCGCCGCGACGCTGGCCGCCGCGACGGCACCGCCGGCCGCATAGCCGGCGATCCGGCCGACATGGAAGGCGAGCGTGTCGCCGCGCCCGCGGCAGGTCAGCGCGGCGCAAGGCGAGCCGCACATCGCCACGCAGTGCGGCGAGGCCGCGACGCCCATCGCGACGGCGGCGAAGGCCAGCGTCGCGAGCATCACACCAGCCGCGAGAAGCGCTCGCGCGAGGCCTGGTCGCCCAGGTAGCGATCGAACACCATCGCGACGGCACGCACCACGTACCAGCCCATGGCCGTCACCTGGATCGAGTCGTCCGTGACGACTGCGAATCCATCCTCGACGAGCGGCAGCAGGCGCTCGATCTCGTTGGCGAAGGCCTTGCGCATGGGCAGGCCGTGCCGGCGTTCGATCGTCGCGAAGTCGACATGGCCGTGGCACATGAGCGCCATGATGATGTCGCGCCGCGCCAGGTCGTCGGCATCGAGCCGCAGGCCGCGCACCACCGGGAACCGACGCGCCTCAAGTGTCGCGTAGTACTCCGGCAGCGTCTTGGCATTCTGGTAGTAGCTGTCGCCGACCCGGCCGATGGCCGACACGCCCAAGCCGATGAGGTCGCAGTCCGGCTGCGTGCTGTAGCCCTGGAAGTTGCGGTGCAGCTGGCCGTCGCGCTTGGCGATGGCCAGCGAGTCGGTCGGCAGCGCGAAATGGTCCATCCCGATGTAGACGTAGTCGCGTGCCAGGAATCCCGCCATCGCCAGGCCCAGCATCGCCACTCGCTGTGCGGCATCCGGCAATTGAGCCGCGTCGATCCGGCGTTGCGGCTTGAAGCGCGCGGGCAGGTGGGCGTAGGCATAGAGCGCGATGCGGTCGGGCCTGAGCGAGGCCATCTGCGCGATCGTGCGCGCGAAGCTCTCGGGCGTCTGCC
>Ga0307516_10001829_pt1 | contig 29205 bp, 22 predicted proteins | sample 19_EM_MG_FD_203310 | JGI IMG/M metagenome (GOLD analysis project Ga0307516, IMG submission 203310) | Populus trichocarpa ectomycorrhiza microbial communities from riparian zone in the Pacific Northwest, United States - 19_EM | ecosystem: Host-associated > Plants > Roots > Unclassified | place... | reverse complement strand
AACCCTCAAACCTAAACCCTAAAACCTAAAACCTAAACCCTCAACCCTCAACCCTCAACCCTCAACCCTAAACCCTAAACCCTCAACCCTAAACCCTCAACCCTAAACCCTAAACCCTAAACCCAAAACCCTAAACCCTAAACCCTAAACCCTAAACCCTAAACCAAAACCTAAACCCTAAACCCTAAACCCTAAACCCTAAACCCCTAACCCGAAACCCCTAACCCCTAACCCCTAAACCCCTAACCCTAAACCCCTAACCCTAAACCCTAACCCCTAAACCCTAAACCTAAACCCTAAACCTAAACCCTAAACCCTAAACCCTAAACCCTAAACAACCCTAAACCCTAAACCCTAAACCCTGAACCCCCCTGAACCCTGAACCCCAAACCCTGAACCCTGAACCCTGAAACCCTAAACCCTAAACCCTAAACCCTAAACCCTAAAACTCTAAACCCTAAACCCTAAACCCTAAACCACCAGGCTCACGTGACTAGGTTCTTTTTTAGGGATTTTTTTTTTTTTGCAATTCTTGGCATGGATCAAAGTTTTGACCGGTGAAGACAACATTCAAGGCCTTTTCTTTATTGTTTTTAATTCATTTTCCCCTAATTGTTTTTATGCAATTTAACCCTTTGTTGTCATTAATTTTTTTATTTAACTTAAAATAAAATAAAATGCAATTTCATCTGTTTTTTTATCATTTATCTTTAAAAAATTATGCCTAATTAAGATCATGTCCATGACTCGGGTTGTAAATTTTATCCGTTAAATTAAGTTAATTGGAGTCGATACAATATGATATATTTTTTAAATTTCATCTTCAAGTCTTTTATAACTCTTCAATTTACTTCCAGATTTAATCTAATATGTTATCAATTAAGATCCAATCAAGGCTTAGTCAGAAAGAGAATAAGGAAAAGGAAAAAAAGAGACATGTTATATAATCGGGTTAACTCATTATGATCATGTCTATTTTCTATATTATAAATTTCATATGTTAACCCGGGTTAAGATATGTTAAGATGACAACTATGTGAATTTTTTTTATAAACCATATTGCTATTTAAATAGGTCAACTAATTCAATCTTAGGCTGTTAGGTTGAATAAGTCACACCGATTTATTTATTTTTTATCAACACTTATGGTGGTTGATTATTTTTTTATATACTAGGCCAGTTTTTAACCCTCATTTCAATTATTTTATTGCATACATACAAAAATAATAATGTTCATATTTTTTTTATGAAATTATTAACATGGAGTTACCGACACTAACAAATGATATAAATACTATCATTCCTTTAGCTTTACTTATGTCAATAGCATATTTTTATGCAAGGCTTAGCAAAAAGAGATTAGGTTATTTTGATAAATATATACAATCAACTTCAATCCTTTTACCCGTTAATATTTTAGAAGCGCGAGCTCAAATGCTAATAATTTATATAAACATGTGTGAACATTTTTTTGGTCTTATTTTAAACTATAAAGTATACTTTATATATATATATATATATATATATATATATATATATAATTTGATATATAAGGTATTCCATATTAAAAAGAATGATGTTTTTAGTAAATTTTATAAAAGTAGCCTAAAGCACAATCATAACTGAAAAACCTAAAATATCCTCCACCGTCAATAGTGTGTTTAGAAATGCGATGCAAACCATGTTCTCTTAAATTTTGAAATTTGTTTTTTTGCTTAAAATAAATTTTTTTATGTTTTCAGATTATTTTGATGTACTGATGTCAAAAATAATTTTTTAAAAATAAAAAAACTTCATTTTGATACATTTCTAAATGAAAAAACACTTTGAACCATCATCGCTACTACAACCACAAACACACCTCAAGTCTCTAATAAACAGCTCCTTAAAAAAAAAACTTTTCTTCTCTTACAAATTTTTCTCTTGATACAGAGTATCTCATGTCTTTAGGTCACCCAAAGGCCTAATTAAACTATGAAGTATAATTTATATATGTAGGTATTCCATATAAAAAAATAAGGTTTTTAGTAAATTTTACTCGAGGCGTTTGTTTGCCCGGAAAATGGTTTTCTAGAAACCACTTTTTCGTTTGTTTGTCATTAGAAAAGTTGGTCAACGGAAAACACTTTTCACTCAAAGAAACATTTGGCTTGATTTTCAAGAAACATTCCTTTTATTTTGGACGGAAAACACTTTCTAGAAATTGTGAAAATTTAGGAATATCATTTTATTTGCTGATTATATATATTTGTCCTCAAACTTTTGATTGATATATATTTTGTTTGAATCTTTTTTTTTAATTTCATCCCTTAAAATTTGATTTAATTTTATTTTTATATTAACTTTGGTCCTCATTTTCATGATTGTTATTTGCTTTTCTCTTATTATTTTTTTAATTGAAATTTTTTATCTATCAAATTTGATCCTCATTCTTTTGATTGTTACTTATTTTATTTGAAATAATTTATGAAATTGTAATTATTATTATTTTAATTTCATCTTCTTTCAATTTTTTTATTTGTTAGATTTGATCTCTATTATTTTGATTATTATTTATTTTATTTGAGATAATTTATGAAATTATATATTTTTCATTCTCATTCAACTTTTTAATTTGTAAAGTTTGTTCCTCATTATTTTAATAAACTTGAAAAAAAAACATTAATAAGTTATTTTCTAGTTCATTTTCTATAACATAATCAAACACTGGAAAGTATTTTCCAATTTATTTTTCATGACACTACCAAATATCAAAAAATAATTCACTTTTCAGGAATTCAGAAAATTACTTTTAAAAAAAAACTACCTTCTAACAAATAAACAGAGTTAATTTTTGAAATAACTCTTTGTTCAATGAAATTTTTTATTATTATTATAAAAAGGCCTAATGCCCAAACATAACTACAAAACCTAAAATGTCCTACACTGTCATGTTTCTAATAAGCAGCTCCCAAAAAAAAAAACAAAAAACCTGTTAAAAATTGATGATGGCGGATCACATTTGACTGAATCTTGCTCTAGATATACCTAGGCAAACGTAAATATAATTTTTTGTCCAAACCGGTCATATTTGGTTGTGATTGAAACAAAAATGGAGAAAAAATATGACAATTTTTTTCAGCATTAATTAAATACCTTTGCAAAATAGCAAAGGCACCGTTTTGATCTGGAGAGTTTTCCTGGGATCATATTAAACACTGCCCACATTAGAGGTAAAAGAGAGAGAGAGGACTGAAATTTTCTGAATAATTGACTCTTGCTTTACCTTCTCATTCTCTCCTTATAGTACAAAGGGCTATCTGTCTAACTCAGGACACATTATCTGAACATTAAAAGTGAGAGAAGAAATCTTAATTTATAGTATAATTTAATTAGAGGTTAGAATATACCTACCCTTTACCACGTATTTTGACGACTTTTTTTTTTAAGAAAAAAAAAAGCATTGCTCTGCCATACCCTAAATAGCAAATTAAGCAGTGCATGAAACTCGGCTTAGATCCAAATTTCTTGTTGTGAAATGTGAGGAAGGGAGTGATGCAAGGCGCCAGAGAGGAAATTTGCGGGAGTCTAGTGGTTGATTTTTGTGCATGCATGGTATAAAAGACGAGGGTAGGGGCAGCATTCAAGATGTAGAAGAAGGTAAATCTGTCTTCTTCCATTGATAGGGACAGAAGAAACTGAGATTTAATTAGTTGTGTGAAAGGGAGAAAGAGGAAAAGGGTTGATATTAATTTATATATATAACCCGATCGAAAGGCACACAAAAATATCAGAGAGATGGCTGGGGTGATGTTTTTGGTTTTGCTCTGCATCTCTGCAGGAACAATGTTGGGAGTCCGGGGTGAAGACCCTTACTTGTTCTTCACATGGAACGTCACCTACGGCACCCTCTCTCCCTTGGGGGTTCCCCAGCAGGTGATTCTCATCAATAATCAATTCCCCGGACCCAATATCAACTCCACCAGTAATAACAACATTGTCATTAATGTCTTCAATAACCTCGACGAGCCCTTCCTTTTGACATGGAGCGGCATCCAGCAGAGGAAGAATTCATGGCAAGATGGAGTGCTTGGTACCAACTGCCCCATCCTTCCTGGAACCAATTACACCTACCACTTCCAGGTTAAGGACCAGATTGGTAGCTACATCTACTACCCAACCACAGGCATGCACCGTGCAACTGGTGGTTTTGGTGGCCTCCGCATCAATAGTCGTCTACTCATCCCTGTCCCTTATGCTGATCCCGAGGATGATTACACTGTCATTCTCAATGACTGGTACTCTAAGAGCCACACTGCTCTCCAGAAGCTCTTGGATAGCGGTCGCACTCTTGCAAGGCCTGATGGTGTCCTCGTCAATGGCAAGAACGCCAAGGGAGATGGCAAGGATGAGCCTCTCTTCACAATGAAGCCCGGAAAGACATACAAGTACAGAATCTGCAATGCTGGGCTCAAGAATACTCTCAATTTCAGGATCCAAGGCCATACAATGAAGCTTGTGGAAATGGAGGGATCCCATGTGGTGCAAAACGTGTACGAGTCACTCGATGTCCATGTTGGACAATGCTTCAGTGTCCTCGTGACAGCCAACCAAGATCCCAAAGACTACTACATGGTGGCTTCCACCCGATTCAATAAGCAGGTTCTTACTGGCAAGGGCATCATCCGTTATACCAATGGCAAGGGTCCAGCATCACCTGAGCTCCCTGAGGCACCAGTTGGATGGGCTTGGTCTCTCAATCAATTCCGTTCCTTCCGCTGGAACCTTACAGCCAGTGCTGCTAGGCCTAACCCTCAAGGCTCCTACCATTATGGTTCCATCAACATTACCCGCACCATTAAGCTCATAAATTCGGCTAGCCAAGAAGGTGGCAAGCTTCGCTATGCCCTCAATGGAGTATCTCACGTTAATCCAGAAACACCACTCAAACTTGCTGAGTACTATGGGGTCGCAGACAAGGTGTTCAAGTATGACACCATCCTAGACAGTCCACAGGCCAACGTTGCTAATGCTAAGATTGTCACACAGCCCAATGTCCTTAACCTCACCTTCCGTAACTTCGTTGAGATCATCTTTGAGAACCACGAGAAGAGCATGCAATCATATCACTTAGATGGTTATTCTTTCTTTGCAGTCGCGTAAGTAATGCATTATTCGATATTAATTGGATGGATTAATTAAACATGCAGTATATATTTAATTATTTTATTGTGATCTCTAACTAACTAACTGGTCAATATATATATATATAACAGCGTGGAGCCAGGCACTTGGACCCCTGAGAAGAGAAAGCACTACAATCTCCTTGACGCAGTGAGTAGGACAACCGTTCAGGTCTACCCCAAATCCTGGGCTGCCATCCTTTTGACATTCGACAATGCTGGATTGTGGAACATCAGGTCAGAGATGTGGGAAAGAGCTTATCTAGGACAACAGCTGTATGCCAGTGTTCTTTCCCCTGCACGCTCCCTCAGGGACGAGTACAATCTTCCCGATAATTCTTTACTATGTGGCATCGTCAAGGACATGCCAAAACCCGCACCTTACAGCATCTAAGATATAGAGTGGCTCATCCTCCATGTGTTAAACCTTTTCAATTTATTCAAGTTACCTTTTTCCAAATTACTATCTTCTTCTTTCTTTCTTTCTTTTGTATTCATCAAATAAATGTTATGTTCTTTCTCCCTTTCATACAATCAGAATAACATTGAATCTATATATTTATATGTGGCTGCATATATATGTTTTCACAGCTCTTCCTATTTCAATTGAAGGGGAGCTGTGCTGTGTCATATTTTATACATGAATCGATGGATGAGGAATAAGTTCTATTAGATATATTAGAATATAGTCGATGCGGAGTGATAGAGAGAGTTGGATCCAGGCACAAGAGAGCACAGCATCAGAGCACCAGGAAACAGACTCAGAGCCAAAGTTGACTGAAGGATTTAAGAAATCTTAATACTTCAGCAAGGTGGCAGGATTATTTATATGGCTACCTTAAGGCCTTACAGTTACATTCCTTCAAACTACAACCTATTAAATTGTTTTTTTATTTATTTATTGCTGGTAATAATTTTACTAATCACTCAATCAAGGCACTACATAGTAAACTTTTATCTTATTATAAAATTTGAAGGCACTATAATACCTTCAAGCAACCCATTAGCGCCAAGCGCGTAGGTAATATTTCCTACGACCAGGATAAAAAATCTTATTGAAGCGGCTACTATTTGTACATCTAGAAACGAAGTGAAGAGAAAAAAGAAAAGAATTTCGCTAACAGGAAACCGGTAGTGATATATAATGCACACCCAGAAAATGGTGGTAATAGTTGAACTGATCATCGAAGCTTAACAATTCTGCAATCACTTTGCAGGCCATCTTTACAACCTCTGAGACATTAAATTGAAACTGGACAATAACATCTGCAATGAGCCTTATTGAAAAATGTAACAACCGTGCCACACTATCAAACTAAACACTAACAATTACAATTATCTGACTCGTTTCTTCTGTTATTCCCTACATAGAATGCACTGTAAAGCATCTCCGAAACTTTTCTGTTCATCATACAGATAAATCGGATTATTTTGAGACTTAAATGAGAAAAGGAAGGGAAGAAGAAACTAACAGAAAAATAGACCGACCACAGTCACACCCTAACCAAACACCTGCTTGCTGCAGCAAAGTAACCCCTTGACAGAATAAACAGTGAAATGGTTCTTCACCGACCCCCAATAGTCTTCACCATTCGTTTTTTTCCCCTCTTCAAACCTTCAAATAATGAACATTCATCTTTGAGGAGGGTCTACAGTCCGAACATTTGCTCCTGTCATTCCTTCAATTCGATCTTTGGTTATCTCCACAAAATGACCCACAATCTCATGAAACTGCTTCAGCCCAGAAAGTGGGAGAATTATTGAGGACCTATCATTACCTGCAACCTGCAATTTCGACAACATTCCATCACAACTTCAAATGGACACCATAAGCCTTCACTTCAGAACACAGAATCATGGATACGTAGCTTTCCTGGCTCTGTAAGGGGTGATTTCATCGATAACCCCCCCAAAGTAAAAAGAAAGACTTATTGGACTATAATTGAAACTTCTCTTGAAATCTCACCTCTGAAATCCTCAGAAAATGACCTCTGTTGTTGCTACCAAGATCGAAGAAGAATCTTTTCTGATCAACTCTGATTACCTTTGACACCGCCATGTTACCAATTTCATCCTGTGGGGGCAGTTCAACTGACCTGTCAACATTCAGTTCAGAAGTCGTCACAGATTGGCTACTGTGCCCAGATATGAAGCCAGCCCCTACATCATCAGAAAGTCCAACGAGGCGCTCAGAAGTTTCAGAACTTTGCTGTTGTGGCAGGCATAAAAACATGGATGAAATAATCATAAGTGAGACCCCCTCTAATAAATTAGAAAGTTACTTTTTTTTGGCGGAACACATGTAAAACTGCATCACCTGATTGGGCAGCATAAAAAGTCTTGATGCTTCATTGATCTCAGCCAAAATATTTCTAAACGCTGCCCACCCTTCATCCCGTGAACTTCCAGCAGGAACAATAATAGTACTTCGGTTTCTACTGACAGAAGCTTCAGACACCTGCAAGATATATCTATTAGAGAAGTGAACGCAAGTTGAATAGGGCCCTGAAGATGGGAAAACAAATTACACGAAGAACATAGATTTCCTTTCGTTTTCTCTCAAAGCAACAGCATGCATAATGCCTGAAAGTTGTAAGATTACATCTGCTGCTCTGTCACCCTTGCATATGTTCAATCATTCTTTTGCATGCAAATTACATCTGCTAAAAGGTAATTTAAAACCTAAGCAGATTATTTATAACTTCCCCGTAAATTTTGCAAGAATAAGTAGATGTTAGTGAAGATCAGAAAATATTTCAAGATGTTATTACATTTTTTTTCTTAACACTTTGTCTTCTCCTATTTCATTGAAGCATACATATGGCTTTATCTCTTCTTCCATTTTCTTTATTATGCTCCATTACTTCCCATGAAGTTTTCTCAGTACGCAAAACTACATTGAACAAGTTAGGAGGTTTATATAAACCAGACCTGAACCATATTTTCACTTCATAGCATCAACAAAGTCTCCAGGAAATAAGGGGCATATAAAATAAATTACAGAATGACAGAAAGAAAGGTTTTGAAGCTGAATGTGTGAGTACATTGGTAAAATATGCAACTTCTTAAAAGCGACTTTCCATAAGAGTGGATTTTCAGGACAAGCAAAGGAGTCCCTCAGGTAAAATTCTGACCGTCCCATGGGATAGGGATTTTGATGCAGTAGTCACGAATTGCCTAAAAGGGTCTTATAAGTTGCAAGTTCAAACTAGATTCTAGAGCCATTGTAGACAGGAAAGACAACTCAGACAGCTCTCTTTCATTAATTGACTTTGGAAAGTATGTGCACATCAAGCACTGCACAAAAGAATGTGGGTTTCTTAAAAAGAGTTGGCTGCTTGCAAACTATAGTCATTGTATAGTTAATAGAGTAATGCTCAGAGAACTCAAATAAAGGCAATTGCAGCTAAAAACTCTCTTCCTGATAGTGCGTCCAGGTGCAGCATGGAATGGTCACAACTGAGGGGAGTTCAGGAGAACTGTAAGAATCTTCTGATTTAGGATGACCAATGTTTGGACATATATAGATGTGACTTTTGTTGATACATCCAAAACTGGGACATGAACAAAGCAGGAATTTTGCTAAAAATTCTTAATAAGATCATACTGCAATCTGGAAAACTTAAGATCCCATCAGTAGCCAAAGCCTTTCATACAAAACCTGTCACTACTTGATGCCTGGTAGTATGAAATCCTATACTGTGCGAGGATTGCTAATATCCTGCCAAATTGCCCTTATTGTTTTAGTGGAAAACTTGCCTAAGAGATTGGAGGCTGGGCATTTAGCTTCAAGTGCAAAGATACAATAATCCCCATGTATTACCAGTTCCTCTGCTTTCTATTGATTCCGCTATACATGTTCTTAACAGTTTCTCAAAGACAGCACCTAGTTTAGCGTTAGTTTCAAGGACATCATCCTCAAAATTGCTCTTATTCCTGTTTGATCTAACTAAGATAAACAAAATGCTTTGCGGAATTACTAGCCATCAGTTCTACCCTTCTTTTACATGCATTTAAATTCTATTGCGACTAGCAAGGTGGAGGTGGTGAGTGAATGCCCTTAAGTTGCATCATCAAGCCTTAATCATTGGTCAGTTACCTCACTGTTCAGTAGGAAAACAATGGAGATCATGAAGGGATAAAGAAGATGATCTAGAAAATTGACTCTTCAAAAGCATTGATTACCGATCCACAGGACAATAACAAGTAAAGACTGACTCTGTTTCGTACTAGTATTAACCTATAGCATGTCATTTACATTATTTTAGTAACAACTGCATTTCCAAATAAAATCTGTAACCTGACTTAGAGGGTACCAACAACTAACCAGAAGAAAACAAATAAAGAACAATAATCCAGAATGATAAGTAAGAAGATTTAAGAGAGATATTGAAAAACAAACTCTTTTGAGGTCTGCCCTCTTCTGTCTAATCTCAGAATAGAACTTAAAGAGTTGAACAACATGAAAGTAATAAAAGAAAATTTCACTCTTGTATAGGACTCGTTATTTGATGGAAAAAAAGCGAAATTTTTATTGGAAAATGGGGAATATACAAAATTAATTTGAGAATGAGTTTTCCTCCAAATTAACAAGCTAGAGGCAGCCCAAAGAAGGGAAATAAAAGCATCCTCCGGAATTTAGGAACATTGGTTAAGGAAGTGCCTTTAAATACTCTTGTTGGATTGTGACGTGGTGAAGGAAGAAATGCTTAACCTATTACTATCCTAGGTATGTAGATTTCTGCAAGAAGACAAGAGTAAAAAGAGTATTAGGCTCAGCAACTGCTAAGAAGAAGAGCCCACTGAGTGCAAGAGTGATATTTCATAGAAATATGAGGTTAGCAATTTGCAAGCCATCTCAATCCAATATTAGGATAGATAAACAGAAGTGCGAAGCAAAAACACAATCTTCCCTAAACCCTAAACCCTGTCACAGACCATAAAATCTTGTTGTTGTGTCTGCTTAACAACAAGAAATAAGAAGCATAGCATTTTACCTTCAAGAACCGGCCCCTTCTGTTTTCGCCAATGTCAAAGTAGAAAACCTGCCGGTCAGTAATGGGAATTGATTAATCAATTAATTGGAATGAATGGTAATGCTATTGCTGATCAGTGATAGTTCTAATAAAGAGGGAGAGAGAATTAAAAGAAAAAAGAAATGCCTTGGTGTCGAGCTGCAATTCCTTGCTGAAGAGGTCCTGATCATCAGCAGAATTATTAACATAGTAATTGAAGAGATCCAAGAACCAAGAAATCCCGGAGAAGGGAACGATGATGGTGGACCTGGTGGCTGAAGTCTTCTCTGATATCTTCAAGTAACGACCCCGTGGATTCTCTTTTAGATCGAAATAGAAAAGCTTGTGTTCCACTTGTAGAGTCTTGCACATGAGCTCTACATCATTCCCTCCTCCTCCTCCTCCTCCTCCTCCTCCACTGCCACTTCCTCCACCACCAACTCCGCCAGAATTCCCCTCCATCTAATCTACTAGATGGTAATACGGAATTAAGTAGTTTTCACAGATTAAAGAAAGAAGAAGAGCGATGGAGGAGGGGGTAGATCTGAAAGATAATGAGAGACCGCAGCACACTCCTATCGACAGGAGGAGCGGCAGCAGCAGCAAGTATTTGAGTAGTAGAAGAAGGGTTTAGGAGGGATGATGAAGATGTCGTGATAGGATTTTGGTTTAGGGTTTGGAGAGAAAGGAGGAGAGGAGAAGCTAAGCTAAGCAGGAGTAGTCAGGAGGGATAACGAACGAACCACCATACCATTGACTTGGTCCATTTTTCTTTCTTTTCTTTAATTTTTATTATTATAAAATAGAAGTAAAATCCCCTTCTATAAAACACAACTAGTCTAGTAAAGTAAAAGGAAAACTACCACTCTGTCTCTCTCTCTCTCTCTCCCTCTGCGAAGTGTAATGAAATGGAGCCTCCTCCCTCTTCAATGAGTGAAAATTCTTTGGAACTAAACATGAACCAGGACAGGAGGCTTCTTGTGTTCCTTTTTAACCTGTTGCTAGGCGTTGGAGTTAAGTTGGAGCGCGCTTTGCCCCGTTCTCTTTGAACTCACTAGACCACTACTCCTGTAGTCCTAGTACTAAGTGTTACTAGCAACTTGGCCACAATACCCTCCCTTGTCTTGTTTACCTTGGTTCTTTTACCCCACCAGTCTACATGTCCTACGCTGTCATGTCCTGTTCATTTAATCCAAATCTAAGCTGCTGCTGCTGCTGCTACATTCACTTCTCAAATCTCAAGTATAACAGCTTTCTCATCCACCAACTTCTTTACACTCGCTCACTGTTTCTTTTGTCCTCTTCTTTTCACTCTCCCACCAGGCAGTCGCCACCTAACTAAAAAATCATCTTGCCAAAACAAAATAAAATAACTAAAAAATCAAATCTTTTTTCCTTCTTTAGTTCATAAGATGTCAGTAGGAAAGCCCAGAAATCGTTACAGTTCGACGATCTTTTTTCCCTCTTTTAGCATCAAGTTATGATTTATTCTTTATTTTTTGTCTTGGTGAGAGATTAATTAAAATTTGACGTTAAAACTGTATTTTGGGGCAAATTTAGATTCTTTCTACGGAAGTAATTTAACGAGTTACTCAAATTGAGAGGATTTTCAATCGCGCGGAAGGAGGGGTGGCATTTATACTCCCTGTGAGGCCTAAATTGATAAGAGTCAAAATTCTCTCTTTGCGGGCTGGGTACTGCCGGGCTTCCTTGTGGTTTGTTGGCTTGTCTGCAAATTCACAAGCTGATGGTTATGTCCTCATGGGTTTGAAGGCTGCTAGAGAGAGTGAGTGGAGTGCTGGGTGGTGAACATTTGAACTCCAAGAAAAGCAACAGGACCATGCTCCTCCTCTACTGCAGCTCCCTTGTTTCATCATCATCAATTTTGATTTCCTTGATTGCCCATTCCTCTCATCTCAAGCACATCCACCAGACACATGCCTTCATGCTTCTCAGAGCTCTCGATACAGACAACCTGCTCCTCAGTCGATTCATTCACGCATGCTCTTCTCTTGGCTTCTATTCCTATGCTTACTCTCTCTTCACCTCCATCACCCATGCCCCCGACATCTATCTCTACAACAACATCATCAAAGCTCTCTCTTCCTCTCCCACCCACCCCAAAGCTTCAATCTTTCTTTACAATAACATCCAACTTGCTGGCTTGCGACCTGATTCCTACTCTTTTCCTTTCGCTCTCAAGGCCGTCACTCGATTTTCATCGATCCAGACTGGGAGGCAACTTCACTCTCAATCCATTCGCTTTGGCCTCCACTCTGACCTTCACGTCCTTACGGCCTTTGTCCAGATGTACTCCTCCTTCGGCTCTGGTTGCATTTGTGATGCGCGCAAGATGTTTGATGGAATGAGCATGTCGACAGGAGATGTCGCTCTTTGGAACGCAATGCTTAATGGGTATGCTAAGCATGGTGACCTCTGTAATGCTCGAGATTTATTTGAACGTATGCCTCAAAGAAACGTTATCTCCTGGACAGCTCTCATTACTGGGTATGCACAGGCGAATCGGCCCCACGATGCCATTGCTTTGTTTCGTAGAATGCAGCTCGAAAATGTGGAGCCTGATGAAATTGCCATGTTAGTTGCGCTTACTGCTTGTGCCCGACTGGGTGCGTTGGAGCTGGGGGAGTGGATTCGTCACTACATTGACAGACTTGGATTATTGACTACAAATATCCCTCTCAACAATGCACTTATAGACATGTATGCGAAGTCTGGCGAAATTAAAAGGGCATTACAAGTATTCGAGAATATGAATCATAAAACTATCATAACATGGACAACAATGATTGCTGGACTAGCTTTGCACGGACTTGGAACAGAAGCCCTTGAAATGTTCTCTCGAATGGAAAGGGCAAGAGTTAAGCCAAATGACATCACTTTCATTGCCATCCTTTCCGCTTGTAGCCATGTGGGATTGGTACAAACCGGTAGATGGTATTTTAACCGTATGATATCTAGGTATGGGATTGAACCCAAGATTGAGCATTATGGCTGCATGATTGATTTACTTGGGCGCGCTGGTCACCTCAAAGAGGCACAAACACTACTTGCTCAGATGCCATTCGAGCCTAACGCGGTTATATGGGGGTCTCTTCTTGCTGCTTGTAATACTCATGGTGATCCTGAGCTTGGAGAGCTTGCATTGCAGCATCTATTAGAGTTGGAGCCTGATAACAGCGGAAACTATGCACTTTTATCGAATATTTATGCTTCTCGTGGTAGATGGAATGAGTCTCGGGTGGTGAGAAAGGTGATGTGGGATGCAGGAGTTAAAAAAATGCCAGGAGGAAGTCTTATTGAAGTGAATAACAGAGTTCATGAGTTTATTGCAGGAGAGATTTCGCATTCTCAGTTTGATAGGATACAGGAAGTTCTAAGCAAGATAAATCGGCAATTAGGACTTTCTCAGCATTTCGAGAAGGAAAGTGGTGCGCTGTTTGAATTGGGATAGGACGCACTTCTACTTCCAAAGATGCATGATCTATTACCAAATCAACTTCTGGTTGCATTGGATAACTAAATGCTGTGACCATCTGAAAACCTGCCCCGCCTCACATGTTCGACAGCTGAGCAATAAACTCACGTAGAGACGGGAGTGGCTTTGACATCTCCTTTCTCATCAAGGAGGTATGTCTTTGCAAAACCTGCATATTTTTCTGAGCTGTTGGTAGATTTTCATGCACACACAAATTGTTTTTCCTTTTCATTTCCTGCTTCCAATGTTTTATTTCTTGTGCTAAATATAATGTCAGGTGTACCATACAGAATTGACAGTTCATTTGCAAAAATGATTAGTGAGTGGAGCATTACTATTCAAACACGATAGACTGTTAATATTGAGGATCCTTTTTCATTTCAAAAAAATGGGTCAATAAATAATCAGCATGTTTGACACCTTCCCCCAAGATTCTATGTAGTTCTAATTATCGAATACTGCCAGTACATTTTGTGAGTCCTCGTTCAGAAAATTGAACAAGACAATTAATATAATTGTATAGAAGAAAAATAAAATTACAGAGGTCTTACAACATAAGGATACTTGTTGCAAAATGGCTCTAACATATCCCAATGTTGTAGGGATAATAAAGATGAAATGAGCATATTGTATACAGACAGAAAGGCAAATGTATAGATATACATATCCGCTGGAGCTGCTTCAAAGCATTAAACCGTAGAAGAAATCGTGGTCGAGTCCCAAGTCATAAAGCCCCAATCCTAGAAGAGCACTGGAGCATAAAATCTCAATTTTCTGTTTAACAACATGGCATATTCCTGGCCAAGATATGAGCAAATTGTAAGACGGTGGACTTTGACCTTACTAAATAGGAATAAATGTAAGATAATTTATTTTTCATTTTATGGAAGTTAGCAAAGAGGGTTTGTTGCAGAGAAAGTAAAGAAAAGGAAAAACAAAACAAAAAGGTGATGGGAGGTTGGCCATTGTTCCATTATAACAATGAACATGGTCAAGGCATGAGAGAAATATTTGGTTTAGACATCAAAGTTCTTACCTGTGTTCTGTAATTTTCCTTCTGGTTTACCAAATGTCACAACTAAGTTCTCATGATTTTCACTGTTCATAAATAAAGCTGAGTTCAACTGAAGTAGGCCATGTCTTGTCTCTTTTGCCAACGACTGAAAGGAGTAAAAGCCTTGTCTTTCACTGTCTTCCATATTTGATTCAGTGGGTGCTTGCTGACAGCATGATTCCAGTTCTAACACGGCAAAGGAGACACCAGAATCCCTTTTTGAACAAACGGAAGTAGTATATAATTCAGATGGACAACATTCACTGCGCCCACTGATCTTTAGCAGGAAATAGTCTGAACATTGTATTTTTCCTTCTGGTGCCTTTGTAGTTGACATATCAATGACCCTGTTGCCATCCTCACATTCTTCAAGACTAGGAAAACACCCATCTTGTGGAGAAAAAGTGTCGTATTCATTATCCCCTGCTAATATATCGCCCACAGAAAGCTGTAGTTTTTGTACCATTGTTTCCCCCCCGGTTGTCTGTAATGGAGAAGTGACATCTGATCTTGAGTCCTCATCAAATAAATCTTTTAACATTTTCAGTGGGTTTTCCATGACCGCTTCTGATATGGGCTTTCCAACTGCCCCTGTGGTTGCGAGATCATTTATTTCATCATGGTTGACAACTTGCTTTGCATATGCATAGTCATGCACATTCTCGTCAAAAAAATTGTCTGCTTTACTCTCTACTGTACTCTTATGTTTCTTCTCAGGAATAGGAACAGCTAAAACCCGTTTTTTCCTTTGAGTGCAACCACTTAGAGTGGATTCACTCTTCTGTAGATGTAGCCAGCTATCAATCTTAGAAAATTTGACACGGTTGATTTTGTTCATCTGTCTACTGCTATTTTTCTGAATGTGACTGATGCCTGGCTTTTGACTAATCAAATTCCTTGGTGCTCTTTCTTGTTCTTGGAGACCATTAAATTTAAAACCAGTTTCAGTTGTGTCTTGGCTGTATTCTGTTGCATCATCAGTACTATCTTTCATGTTCAACCCTGCCAAACAGCTAGATCTGGAAAAACTGTGGTCTGAATTGTTTTCTGAATGATGCTTTACAGGGAAACTCACAGACTCCGCACGATGAAATGTTGGTCTTCTCCTTCTTGCAAGGACTGTGCCATCTCTTCCTTCAGAAGTTTGATACCTCGTCCCAGATTTTCTTCGGCTGCAAATGGTAGGCCTCATAAATCTTGGTAACTTTGATAAAGGACTCGCTGTAATATCTGCTATCCTGCTCTTTGTAAGTGGTTCTTCTATAGAAGAATGGTATGCCCCCATTTGCTCCTCAGATGATGTACTTGTCCCTGTTAGATTTTCTAATTTCTTGTTTAATATTTCAATGTCACTTCTAGCAAGCAGCCACTCATCTTCAATATGTTTCATCTTTTGCTGCAGGTTTGCCATTGCAACTTCCTTCTTCTCTTTTGCTTCCTGATGATTAACGTCCACCTCATTTGTCAGATGATCTATTATTTTGTTTTACTTGCTACTTCAATTGTTCACAAGAATATGCCAATTTTTTACTTGATATGTTTTGCTACAGATAAGAAAAACTGTAATTATGTTTATAGGACTTGAAACATGGTTGTGAAAGAGTTTCCAAAATTATTCAAAGTGATGCAGTTAAATTTTTTTATCTGCCATCATTCAAGAAAATTCCATTAAGAGGTTAATTTATGCGTTTTTGGACTCAATACTTTTGCTTTTCGTTGGTAATGTAAACAAGCACAATCTTAAATAAGTATGTTTGCCTACTTACAATTGTTTCGTCGTTTCCTAGGTGAACACCTTTCACCCTTGTTGCAAAATTTAAAGAACATATGGTCTCACACAAATCTTCTTCTTTGGGACTGACATGGACCAGCATTATTGTTTTTGAATCATTACCTGAGGATAGCAAGGGGGGAAGGGAACTACATTAGCAAAGAATACTTAGATTACAATGCAGAAGATGGTCTATGAGTTCCACGCTTTCTAACAACAAATATGTCTATCAGTTTTTTTCTTAAAGAAGTCACATAATATGATTAAGGAATAAATAACAGATATGGGTGAATGATGACTCTGATTTAAATTTTTGTTTGAGAATTATTATGGTACTCCAAATGAGGTAAGAACAGATCCCCCTGTGAATGGTTAGCGGCTGTAATCACATTGACAGAAGTATGGACATGATTAAGGATTGTTACCTAGAGAATCTTTGAGAACTTGTGTCAGCTTGCTATTCCTGTCAAAAGTAAAAGGGATAATTTAGTTTTTAATTGGGACTCTGGAGAAGCCGCCGTTATCTAGCCACCCATGATTTTTAGGTTTGGAAAAGCTGATGAAGCACTTCTGTTTACATTTAGAATCTTGGAAAGGAAGAGGAAACTACTTCCTTTTTTCACTTATTACTAGAGAACAGGCCAATCTGAGAGAATTCAGTTTTTTTTCATTTTTTCCTTTTGTAATCCTTTTCTAAATGACAATTCAATGACTATTTTTAATAACCGTGGGTAATGCTATACTTACTCTGATGGAAGATATGAATGAAATAGGGTTGGGTTGAGTGGCCAAAACGCTCAGATACCGAGAAAATAAGATTTTGGTGAGTTCGCTGTTACCTGTAAGGTATGTGATGCCTTTTCCTTTGGAGGGCACTAATCACGTCCCCAAGGGCAGAGAGTGACAAATTAATGGCTTTTCCTTCATTGAGTCTTTTGCCCCATGCCTTTGTCTTCAGTACACGCTCGCTTCCCCCGAGATCAACTAACCATATTTTATTTGTTTCCCTTCGCCTTTCAGGAGCATTGAAGCAAGTTATTGCTACCCGTATCATGCTATTGTGAGCAATATAGAAGAAACAAGATTAGAACAGAGAATAATAGCTGCCCTTTATTGAAGAATCTTCTGGAATCAGTCCATGTATCAAGGCAACTGCGTGACTGCTCTATTCTCATGCTGAATTACACTGACACATAAGAGTCTAATTAGGGAAATTCGATTACCAGTGAGATCGGCTAGATGTCAGGTTGGAATTTGTTGAGGCAGTTGATCTGAAACGGCAGCCCAATCTGTACAGCCTCAGAGCTTGGTTGAAGTCGTTCACTTTAATGGCCACAAGGTTGTCGATTTCGACTCCTCCCGTTGGATCTGTTTGTATTGAAAGGCTGTATTTAGAGATTTTGGATTATGTTAGAAAGGATTACCTTAATACTTTCGAAATGATTGAACTAGATAAACCCATGTATTGAAACATTTAGGGTATGAGAATATACCAAGGTGGCATAGGATATGTTGCTTTTGTTGGTTTGGGGACAAGCAAGTCCTTAAGATTTCCCATGTATATCTCGAGCATACTGAAACTGATGAGAAATGCACGGTTACTGTCTACTGCTTGTTTAAATAGAGCCTCCATGGCCCGTGGCACTATGCCTGGAGTGTCTTCATCACCTTCCTAGGATATATTAAACCAAGAACAACATAAAGTTAGGACACGGATGTAGATTGAATACATTAACCCATGTAGGATTATTGTGTCTTCAGCACAGTGTGTGTCCTTTGGCTGTGTCGTTTACCTCTGAAACACCTAAATATGCTATGAGTGAAGTGTTAGCTGGTTCTCACCATTGTGAAAGTTTTTCCTGTGCCCGTTTGCCCATATGCAAAAATGCAGGCGTTGTAACCATCAAGGACTGATTTGATGATGGGTTCAACTTCTGTAAAAACTTCATCTGAAAGCTACCAACTATTAAAGCATGATCGTGATATATGATGATAAAATAGCTTTCTACTTGCTTTTTTGTTGGAGGAAGAAAAGGAAATTAAATAATCAGAGACTTGATTTACGTCAAGCACCTTGGGATGAACCTGGGTGGAGAACCTTGTCAAAATTGTAACTCTTGCTCTTACTGTTCATAAGCTTTAGAACAACTTTATTTGAATCCGATGCTACGACTGGTCTTAAATGACCACAATTCTCCCCAGATGTGATAGGTCTTATTCTACAAAATACACGGATGTTCCCTGCATGGCATTTATTAAACTGTAATCAATTTGGCATATGCTGAAACCATCTACTCTTAATTCACGGCTATCATCAATGAAATGAGTGGGCATGGCATGAAGTGTCAGCCCAACAACTTGTCTGTCTCTTGTCAAGCTATCACAATAAAAGAAACCTGACTAACCTTTCAAGTCCAGGAACTCGTTTAGGATTTGCCTCCTCTTTATGTTCAGTTGGTTTATGTGGTTAGTCAAGACAGTTAGTTCATCTGTTCACGGGAAAATAAATTTTATAGAAGGGAGTGAGCAATAATTATATGAATAATAAGGAACAGAGGTGCATCTAGATTTATGAAAGCAAAAGTGCTGCTTTTTTTTTTACCTTTTATTTTTGAAATTGCACTGCAGTCGTCGTCGTCTTCATTATCATCATCATTAATATCAGAGTTGGTTGGCTGCATGTCAACTGATTTTTCAGATGGAAGGGTTTTTATTATATCACAAACTGATTTAACCCAGTTGGAAGTTAGATTTGCCTTTATCCCTAGTAGGGAATGAAGGGATTCAGCAAGATTTCTGACAGATTTTCTTGAATCCATCTTTTCTGCTTCCCAATACTAGTCTGTGGAAAATATATGATTTCTTTGTTTCATTTCTCTACATGACTTGCTGCTCTTTATTCCAAATTCACACTCTGCAACTGAACAAGGGAAATGTAGTCTGTAGAGCAGATAACATTGAACTAGTCTAGTTTGAACAAGAACCTTGACTTCAGAAATAATAAAGATCGAATCCTTCACATTTTAAGTAATGGCCGAAACTACTAAGAGACTATAATTGCAGCAAAGGTAGAATGAATTTCTTGTATGCCAAGTTGTTGATATGTCAAGTAGTGTTAAAAAAACATAGTGAACTCAAGAAACAGTTAACAGTATTCTGTTGAATTAAACAGGACAGTGAAGTAAACAATACAAGATTTCTGGTTTTCTGTACCTCTCTAAAGAAAAATGTACAGTGATGCATAGAATCGTATTTTTAAATTAATGAACTGACAACAAACACAGATTAAGGGGGGGAGTGAAATATTAAGTTTTCGAGGAACCAGATAAAAGAAAATACCAGCAATATTATGGCTATGGCTGAGGCTAAAACGGCCCTTGAGACCCGAGATCATCCACAGCTAGCATGGTCGGTCCTGGACCAATTAGACACAGGATCAATCATATACCATTAACAGAAAATCCTTTCAGTGATGAAAAAACCTTAATTTGAATGGTAACAGTAGTCCTGATGACATGAAATTTCCATAGCTAGCTAGAAAAAGGAAAGAGAAGAGATTAAATCAGGCCATGGTGGTGGTTCTATGCTGAACTGCGAGTAATATTTGTCGTTGTTGCAACTATGACAGCTGAAAGATCACTTATTTTATCTGAAACTTAAACCACATGCGAGACTAGCAGATATGAAACACCGAAGCATTTAACTGGTGTCAATATGTTGTGCTAGTGCAGATCACTATTGTTGGTTTCTAGCTATAGCATCATGGCAAAAGACCTGCCTACCTTACTCTGCGTGAATACAGAGTACTAGGGAGAGAGAAGAGAGAGAGTTGTCTGTTACTCTGCTGGTGAAGGACCCTTATACCATACACCATGCCGCAACAAACATGATGCATGTAATTCACCCGGCTAGTACTTCTTCTTCTTTAGATGATTATCAGAGTAAAAGACTCTTGTTACAAAATCCAATATGCTGATGAATAAAATTTTTATTAAGTGTTTGAATGAGGGTGATTACTTTAAGAAGTTGATGAAGGGTGATGGAAGACTCGTACCTGCAAAACAAATTTATAATTTTTTAGATTTAGGGATTATTTAATGATAAAATCAATTATTTTTAATAATAAATTATAATAAATAAGAGAATGAGTTTTAAATTTCTAAAAATAAGAATGTTTGTTTTTTATTGTAAAATAAAAGCATAAATAGATAATAGAAAAAATATGAACCATTTACCTAGATAGTTCAGAAGATATATATAGCCTCTAAAATTTATATGTTGCTTAAATAGAAGGATTGAAGCATCATTTTCTCTTAATAGCATTAATGAGTGATAAATATTTTTTATACAACATTAATAAAGGATAAAAATCTCATGCACAATATTAATGTTAATAAAAATATGATAGGTTTTTTAAAGATTTTTATGCACCTAAAAATGTAGAGAGATTATTATTCTTGACTTTTAATATTTTATATTAAAAGACATGAGAATAAACAAACAAATCCATGTTACCCATCATGGGGTCTAAAAGATTATCAACTCGATATATTTTTGGTTTAGAATGATTTCAAACTCAAGGGTAATAGGTCTAACACCTTGTCAGATCCAAATATATTTTTGTCAGCACGTAGCTAAACTTAAAGATATTTAGGTTTAACATCTTATCAGACCCACATGTAGTTGGGTAGAAAATATAGTTAAACCTAAGGATGTTAGGTCTAGCATCTCTCTATATTTACATGCACTTTAACTCAACGTAAAATTGAATTCAATGATATTGAATCTAGTACCGTATCAAACTCACATGTACTTGGACTTAGCACATAGCTGAATCTAATAATATTAAATTTATTATCTTATCAGACCAACATATTTCAACTCAATATACAATTCAACATGGTGAAATTAGATCTAACTCCTCGTTAAACCCACTTGTATTTGTACTTAGATACCTTACATTATTACCTTCGATCTTTTAACGTGTCAAAGATATATTGATTAATAATAATAATAATAATAATAATACTGGTCGATCATGATGAGCTGCATGCTTACGTAATCTATATACTATTGATTAAAGACTTGATCATAAATATTCCCATGGCAGATAGCTAGCTAGCTAGCTAACCGACCGTAATAATCTATATACTAGTCTTCTTGATAGTATGGTCCATCTTTCTTTATCTCGTGGACTAATAATCTTCGTTCTTCAATGTTAATTGGTGTGCAAACCACGTCAGAATAGACCAATGAATGGGCCAAAGAAAATACAGTTCCATCTTACGATAAAGACACAAAAAACAAGAAATATATTGTTGAATTTATAAGGAGGAGGACCTATGATCGATCATTTCATCAATTAGAGTGAGAATTAAGCCTATGATCGATCGATCTAAACAGTGTTGTTGTTGTTTTTTTTTTTTTGATTTAGTACCATGAATATATTGGGAACAAAACAATCCAACCCAACATCTGAACACATTCATTCGATAATGGAATAACATAATAATTCAAACCTTCTCTTGCAGTGTTGTAGATCAGCAGAGTTTGGATGTCAGAACTCCAAAGGTGGCAAATAGAAAATCCAGATGGGATCTCCCATTTCCTGTTAGGATAGGTTAGAGATAGGAAGGACATCGGATTCTGTCAGGACCAGAGATATTCAACATATTTAATTACTAATACTACATGGTTTCGAGCAGTCCAATATCCTTTACGCGCTACTGTGCATGTGGAATTCTTTGAAACAGCCGACATACAAAGGCTGGCCATCGGGGGATTACTGCTAGGAAATGTGTAGCTTGCATATTTAATCTAAAGAAAATGAAGTCTTTATTTTCATATGATTTTAATGGCAGCTTTCGATATCTATCCAAGACATTCAATTCCTGTGATCCAAATTTCAATATGCAGGGGCGTCATGCCCGGTAATTCACTATTATTTTGCTTTTGTGGTGAATCTGGGAGGGAGGGGACCAATTAATTGCGCATGAATCTTTGAGTTGGTGGCATTAAATAACCAAGGAGTAAAGGCAACCCAACTTCGTTCTGGACGCGACAGCTTGCTGGTGACAGGTTAATTCCTCATCGATCACCATTTTCATTTCTTAAGGTAGAATATTCAATGTCGATGAGAGATGTGGGGTCGTGGGGCTAGCTCCTCATCGTTGTGTTATGCAGTATTACTCTACAGGAGTGTGTTTTTTTTACTGTCCTACTGTTCATCCTCTCAATAACAAATAGTCTAAAATAAATAAATTATAATATAAGTGGAGGTCATAACCCGGTTTACAAGTTTGACGTACTAGCTCTGAGTTACTTGGTTCATAAGTTTGAGAAGTTCATCCATTGATCGGATATTTTTTATTTTTTGGTTTTTTAATTATTTTAATTTGTTTTCTCGATTTTATCGTTTAATATAAGATTGGTTGAGAAATAAACTGTATGATTTATTTATTTTTTGCTTTACATAGAATTATCACTATATCAAATAAGTTTTTATTTTTAGGTTGATGCTCAATTTTATAACCATATATTATTATCATATAATTATAAAAAATTATTAAAAAAATAATAAATTCAATGGAATCTATGACACGGGTTACTGAGGGACTGAGATCAATCTAATCTGTTATTATCTCAATATTTTTTTAAAACAAAAGTTATCATCTTAAAGGTTTTTTTTTTAAAGTCAAGTCATATTTGTACCGGTTATCAGGATTGTATTTGGACCCATGAAATAAATCAATTTAATTTGAATTAGTTCCCGAGTGATTTAGTTGGAGACTCGAATTAGGCAAATAGAATGCGAGATTTCAAGATTAACCCATTAAACCAGGTTTAATACCACAATCAAAAAATTATCCATTCTCTTAACATTTTTTAATTTTTTTTTGCATTTTAAAAATTAGTCTTCCCAGCAGCTTACAACGATGAGGGGGGTCCAAAAAGAACAGATGATGGGGAATAAGAGTGTAAACTTGATGGTGAAGGTATGCATGTGTGAAAATATTTGGGAAAGGAACAGATCCCCACTCTGAAGTGAAGTCATGGCAATCATATCATCGTAATATTAATTCCAATGCAGAATTGTTTTTAATAAATTAGAGAAAAGTTTTGGTAGGTGGAGACGAGAGAATTCTAAGCGACCCCGGTCTCTAAGTGAGATGTCGAATTCTAAAGACGGGATTTTAAAATAAATAAATTGGGATGTCTTCATTTCACCACCCACCACCTCCAAGATGTTCATCAACAGATCATGCCCGCGTCGAGAATTACCGGGTAAAGAACGCCGAGCACTCCTTGGTCGAGCACTACCAGGACGAGAATTACTAGATCGAGCATTATTGCGTTGAGAACAATCAGGCAATTGGGCTGGAAACTATCAGGTCGACAACTACTACCTCGAGAACAATTAGGCAACTGGACTGAAAACTATCTGGTCGACAACTACTAGCTCGAGCACTACCACGTTGAGGACTACCGGGCAGAGCACTACTAGATTAAGGACACTTGGACCAGACACAATCTCTTCCAGCACCATTGAGTCGAGCATTGTCGGGTCCAAGACTATCAAGTCAAGGCCTACTAGGTTGAGCACTACCAGGTCGATGGCTATCAAGTTGAGGACTACCAGATAGGGCATGCTCGAGTCGAGGATGACCGGGTCAAGCACTACCAAGCTGACCATGCTTGGGTCGAGGACTACCATGTTGAGGACACTTGCGTCAAGCACTACCAGGTGGACGGGTACTAGGTTGATCGAGGACTGCCAAGTAGAGCACTATTGGCCAAAGCATGCTTAGATTGTGGACTACCGAGTCGAGCGCTATCAGGCGAGATTCTCGGGTGGAGGACTACCATATCCAGCAATACCCAATCGAGCATGATTAGGTTGAGGACTATCAGGATGAGCACTACCAGGTTAAGCATGCTTGAGTGAAGGGCTATCGGGTCAAGCATGCTCGGTTTAAGGACTACCAGGTCGGGGACTATCAGGTTGATTACTACATGGTTGAGGACTATCGGGTCTAGCATTGCCAGGTCGATCACTACTAGGTCAAGCATGCTCGGGTCGAGGACTATCAGGTCGAAGAGTTTTAGATCAAGGACTGCAAGGTCAAGTATGCTCAGGTGGAGAACTACCAAGTCGAGCACTATCAAATCAAGGACTATTAGGTCAAGCACTACCACGTCTAGAGCTACCATGTCGAGGACTATCGGGTTTAGCATTGCCAGGTTGAGCATGCTCGAGCTGAGGACGCTCAGGTTGAGCATGCTCGAGCTGAGGACGCTCAGGTCGAGCACTACTAGGTGGGTTAAACAATTTGAGATTAGAGGGGGGGAAAGGCAAAAAACAATTCAAGTACCAAGGACATTGTTCTAGTATCATCAATTCCTGGAAGCTCGGGAAATTGTTACAGTAGATAGAATTCAAACAAGCAAGTAGTAGCCATAATTAAATCCAATGGTATCATTTTCTATCACTTGCTATAATAGACAGATCACGAAGAAGACGAGACAGAATCACTAATTAAAACAAGACATCAATCTGAGGTCAACAGTATTCATAATTGAGCTTTCTATTGATAAGCAAACATTTGCAAGTCATTTCCACTTCAAAGTTCATATCATTGCAGTGGCTAGATTTCTAATGGAAATACTAGCCAATTCATAAAAAAATAACTACTCAAATCTAGAATGAAACCTACACGGCAGGAACAAATGGGCACATACAATTCAGAATGTTGACAAAAACAACATAATGCTCCAATCTAGATTAAATAATACACGAGGACATCTCCATTCAGTGAAAACTACATAACAACCACCTAATCTCTTTCACGACTGTCCATGACACAGTACGTGGTTGTACAAAACAAAGGTATCATCTCACCTTACAAACGGTTAAGAGTCCTGGGGAGCCTCAAATCTTGTTGGAGTGTCAATGCACATCATACATCATAGGCATGATATTAAAATGATAAGCAAACCAATCCCCTTGAGCATCACAGACAGCCACAATATCAGGACTCCATAAATACAATAATATAATGGACTAAAGTGAAACTGGAGTGCAAGTAGAGCAAGAAAATGAGTATAATGGAGCATAGCAGTATAGATAAACTGCAAGAATTTCACATCCAAGATTATGAGCCACCGAGTTTATATAATTTACTTGGACTGCTTGTAAACTCAAAAAAAAAAAGAAAAAAAAAAAGAAGAAAGCACCCTCCCGTTTTAGCTAAGACACCCCCTGCATTAACGCTGAATCAACTTTAAAATAAGCTTGGGAGAATACATGAGATCATGGAAGAGGCCTAAAACTGCAACAGTAGCTCTAAATGCTATGAACTCGTCAGAAGTTGATTAGAGAGGGTAGAGGGAGGCCAGTCGAATATCTTGTTGGATTCGGAAGAAGATTTTGCCTTTCAAAATCAGCAATTAGTTTTAGGTCCAGTATAAGATATGAGAGATTATTAACAACTAAGATTTGATTTATTGTTCGATTTCAAACTCAACCTTTCTGCTACAACACACAATAGAGCAACAGCAAGGGTTATAGCAGAAATCAAACTTGGAAACAAGGACGGAAGGACCTCAACTAGCGAGTGGTGTTGGCATTTTGCTAGGGTCTTTTGAGAGGGATTCCCAGGACAATCAACAATGTTAGTAAGGCAGATCATGGATGGGGGTAGATTTGGAAATGGGCATGGAACGGTTCAGCTTGTAATGTTAAGGGAAAAAATAGGAGAATCCTTCTTTGAGGCATTTCGTTCAGGTGTATTTGATGTGAAAAACCTGCAGTAATTATAGATGAATATTGTAATGGGAGAGAAACTAGAAAGAACACAAGATTTAATATGGTTCGACAATATGCCTACATTCACAGGAGCGAGGAGCTTTTATTTTCACTATATCGAAATAGGGTTACATAATATTTATTTATAGTAGACCCTAAACCATTCAAGGAATCCTGGCAACATAAGAAATCCTAGCCGTCCAAGAAATATTAATAATTTTTCTATAATACCTCTTTACCATACCGCGGGGCTCCCAACAAGCTACAACAGAATTATTGTGGGGTGAAAAAAGATACTGTGGAGGCAAATTATATTTGCCGTTCAGTTAGACTTCATTCTGTTGCTCTTTTGTTCCTTCTAGTTCAGGATAGTGTTGCTCTTGTACATGCCTTGTGTACTTGAGAACCAGGTGCCCATGGGTGTTTTCTGATAATTTACTAAACAAAGAAAAATCTTTGCTTCTTCAAAGACATGACATGCAGAGAATGAAAACACTCCTGCTGACCGCTAGAAATTTACCATTCATAATCAGGCCATCTCCAATGACCATGCCCTACATGATAATACCAAAATATCTATATATTCAACAAAGAGACAAGGAAACAAATAAAACAAGCACTATCATAAATAAAGCATACAAACGAAAGGCCAACATGGAAACTTACAACTAAAACTCCTTCCAGAAACGATGATTTGATCTGACAAACTTCATCACAGTGGGTGGAATTCAGTGATGCATTTCCTCCAGCACCTTCAGCAAGAAACCTTTCTAGCTCTTGATGGTAAGGAAGCTGGATTGATCGGAAAGGATCTGAAACATAGAGAACCACATATTTTCCCCCTAACATCTCCACGGAATTGATAAGCTCAGAGAACATTTCACCTGCAAATGTCCAATTAATATATATATATATATATATATATCTGGCAAAGATATGACTTTAAACGAACATTTTTGATATCATCAAGCAATAAAAAAATCAACCCACTTTCACTTTGTGGTTGGTCAAGTTCTTTCATTGAATTAGAGCCTCCATAACAGAATACAACCAGGTTAGGTTGCCCACTTAGTCTCTTCTCCATCCTTGAAGCCAGATAGTCCTGCACATTTTTAACGAATTAAAAAAAAAAAAAAAATTAAGAGGTCTGTCATACACCACCAAAATTGTCCAACATTTCGATATCATTTACATTAACAGCGTGCAGTTTTGCAAGCTTTTGGAAGCTTTCACCCTCTACAGAGCATGACTCTGAAAAGGAAACATTACTGATTCCTAAATCCTGTCCACAAGCTTCAGCAAACCCAGAAACCAATGAATTCTCCATTGCCTCCTCTGATGCAGCAACATACGGAAATGCCATGGAAAAATTGGACTTTGTAAAAGGACCTGTTCAAAGTAGGAACGCTAACTATAAGAACACAAACAGGCAGGAATGAAGCAATTTCTGCAAATCAGGGTCTGCTGATTCCAATTAAAAAACCATTCAAAAATAGTTTGAGAAGCTCTTGTTACCTTGAGAAAGTTCACAAGAGCTGGATCTGCATTTTTGCTTGCAGAAATATCTGTGGAAAACAGCTGTAGAAAATAAATGGTGTGCAATCAATAACCTAGGGCTAGAAAAATAGCGACAAAGTTGCAAGATATTGCACTGCCAATGATATGCCAAGCTAACAAAAGTGTTCAATTATCAAAATAGACCAGACAACATTAAGCAGAACCTACTTAGTTACACATACCAAAAATAAAATTAGAATATGAACACCATAAGATAAAAGCCTCGGCAGCATGTTCACCAGATCAGTCCTATGGAAATAAAAAAATGTTATTGCACTCATGTATTGTGGTTACATAGTTGACTTATGATGAGTCCCAAAAGTTCTTACCCCTCTGCCAACAAAAACAACTGCCAGATCCAAAGATTGCTGAACTTTCTTTTCTGATCACTACATGGAAAAAGATTAAACAAAAAGTAAATAATTGAACCAAAAAAGGAGGGAAACACAAAATTTTCTTCTTCTTATAAGTTTTTTGAAGAAAAAATATTTTCAGAACTTACTATAATACTACAAAAAATTGCAGCAAGCTCTTAGCATGAAGGAGAGCGCAGTACCAGTAAGTTTGACCAGCCTCCTTCAGCCAGCACCAACCTGGCAAGATCCTTTGAAGAAATGGTCTGATAATTCATTGCTTCACTCATTCTGTTGTTTGACCCGTGATCAGAATCTAACATGTTTAAACATTCCAATTGTAGAATAATATACAGCAAATATAAAGCCAGGAGAACATGATAGGCATACAAAATCTTCAAAATAGATTGAATATCATAGAAAGCACATATCCCATAAGCGAAAGAAGTTTGGCTGTTGAAATTCAAAAACCCAAAGTACGATATTTTTGTTCAGCCAATAGTAATTTACAAGAAAAACAGTGACAATGTTCAGGAGGTAAGAATACCAAATAAAGCATGATCTACTGATCTGTTTGTGATGTGGTTTCATTTTAGGGAGACTCAAAGTCATCTCATTTGCATTGTTTATCAGGAATCTATGGGGAGAAGCAGGTACGCCAGAAAAATCTGGAGGGTTTCTTACTGATCCTATTTAAAGATCTAAGAGGAGAAAGATTGTAATCCACTGTAATATCGCGTATATTTGGTCATTTGTTGTGTTTTGCGTCTGAGGAATTTCATTAGCTGATATTCTGTGAGAAAGGAGAACGCTTTTGCATTGGCATTTAGTTGAAGTTTAAAGGATCAATTTCTCTTCCCTTTACTCCTACGTCAATTTCGATATAATTGATTCTCTTATAAACACACACACATATCGCTTTATCATGGAAAATTTAAAAACCCTAAAAGAAAGCATATGTTAAACAACAGACAGGCTGCCAATTTACCGAT
>Ga0307516_10001828_pt1 | contig 29245 bp, 24 predicted proteins | sample 19_EM_MG_FD_203310 | JGI IMG/M metagenome (GOLD analysis project Ga0307516, IMG submission 203310) | Populus trichocarpa ectomycorrhiza microbial communities from riparian zone in the Pacific Northwest, United States - 19_EM | ecosystem: Host-associated > Plants > Roots > Unclassified | place... | reverse complement strand
GCGAGCCGCTGGCCGTGCCCGTTCGCGTCGTGGACTTTGTGGCGCATCAAAAAGCGCACGCCCTCGGCTCGCAGGTGAAATACGTGAAAGTGCTTGTGCACGAGCTCGTCGAGACCCAGCTCGAGCTCGGCGCGGTCGAGCGTCAGCAAGAACTGAACGTTGTAGTCTTCGACTCGCAGCGAGAACCCAGAGACGCGCACCCGTCCCGGCCAAATGCTCGAAGCCGAGGCGTACTCGAGGTGCATGCCGTCAGCTGCGTCGACCCTGTGCTTGATGAGTGACGAACGCAGCACGGCGTTGGCCGCCACCACGTACAACAGCTCGAGCCCCAGCAGCACCGCGACGACTCGTCCGAGCACCACGCCAATGACGCGGAGCGAGGCTCGCGATGGTTTCCGCACGGCCCCGCCTTTGCAGGGCACGTACCAACGCACAAATGCCGGCAGCGAGCGGGCCGGGCCAGCTTCCCGGCGCCATGACGCCTCAACCGAGGCGGGCGCGCCACACCTCTTGTCAACGGCCGGCACCTCGGCGATTCTGGCTGCGATGCGCGATGCTAGAGCTGGCGAGCACGGCCACGTCCGGGGTCCATGAAGGCCAACCTGCTGCTGATCGATGATAGTCAAAGCCAAAGCGGCCAGATTAAAACGGTGCTCGAGCGACTGGGCTATGCCGTTAGCGTCGCGTCGACGGGGGCCGAGGGACTGCGCTTGGCACGCGAAGCCATTCCCGATTTGGTCCTGCTCGACGTCGTGATGCCAGATATCGACGGCTTCGCGGTGTGCCGTTGGCTCAAGATGAACGCGGCGACGCGGCACATTCCGGTGATCATGCTGACCGTGCGCACCGCGCTGGCCGACCGCGTCGAAGGGCTGCACCTCGGCGCCGACGACTACTTGGCCAAACCCTTCCAAGACGAAGAGCTGGAGGCCCGCATCTTTGCGGCCTTGCGCATCAAGGCCACTCACACCGAGCTGCGCGAGCGCAATCAACAGCTCGAGTCGATGCTGCACCACGTCGAGTCGCTGGCGGCAACGGACCCGCTGACCGGGCTGTTCAACCGGCGTCGCTTCGCCGATGTGCTGAAGCGTGAATTCGCGGTCACCAAACGCTACAAGAACACGCTCAGCTGCCTGCTGATCGATCTAGACCATTTCAAGCGCGTCAACGATCGCTTCGGCCACGACGCCGGCGATCAGGTGCTGAAAGAAGTGGCGCGGCGCATCGCCGAAGGCCTGCGCGAAGTGGACGTGGCGGCCCGCTTCGGCGGCGAAGAATTTGCCATTTTGCTGCCGCATACCAACAAGACCGACGCCGCGGTGGTCGCCGCGCGACTGGTCGCCAAAGTCCGGCGGCAAGAATTTCGTGTCGGAACCGAGCTGCTGCCGGTGACGATCAGCGTCGGCTGCGCCGGTAACTCCGACGTGACCAGCGAAAACGCAGAAGACCTGGTCAAGGCCGCTGACATCGCCCTGTACGAAGCCAAAAATGCCGGCCGCGATCGCTTCGTGATCTTCAACGATGCGTCGCTGCCGCCTGCGTTGTCGATGCCGCCTGGCGCGTTGTCGTCGCCGCCCATGCCGTTCCCGGTCTCGTTGCCCCCGCCCGAGGGGCCCTTTCAGATCAGCGTCGAGCTGCCTCCGAAAAACAAGACCTAGCCTGGCTCGTGCGTCGCTGCTACCCGGCTGGCTGCTGGTTCGGCGACGGCGCGCCATCGCGTAGCTCGGGCAAGAGCAGCGCGCACAGCGCAGCGGGCAAGAACAGAAAGCCGGCCCAGAGCAGCGTGAGGCGGTAGTCGCCCAGACGTTGAAACAGGCCGAAGAACACCACGCCCGCCGCCGAAGCGACGCGGCCGATGTTGTAACAAAATCCGGCCCCCGTCGTGCGCAAGAGCGTGGGAAAGAGCGGCGGCAAGTACATGGTGAACAGCGCGAACACGCCTTGAAACAGCCCTGGCAAAGCCAGCCACCAAAAGAGCTCAGCGTGCGGCCGCGGCGTTCGGTAGACCCACGACATCGACAAGAAGTAGCCGAAGCACATCAGCGCGATGGCCTTGCGGTAGCCGAGCCAGCGCGCCAAACCGGCCGCCAAGAAATTGCCGACCGTGGAGGCGATGATGATCAGCGCCAAGAGCTTCATGCCCCAAGCGTTTTTGGCGGCGGCGCTCTGGGTGACCACGTCAGGCAGGTTTTTGAACGCTAGCTGATGCCAGAACATGAAAGCCCAGTGTGCGGTCAGCGCCACCGCGCATACCAAGATCACGAGCAGCGTCGTTTTGCGCACTTCGCCGCGAAACAGGTCGCGCACGCGCGGCGTTGCACCCTGCGCGGCGCGCTGAGCGGCGTGCCACTCTTCCGGCTCCGGCACTGCGCGCCGAATCCAAAACACCAAGAGCGCGGGCAAGATGCCGACTAGGAAGATCCAACGCGGCTCGGTCGCCACGATGCTCGACATCAGCAAGTTAGCGACGACGGCCATCAAGATGCCGACGTTGACGCCGGTCTGCAGCACGGCTGCGAGCCAGGGGCGGAAGCGGCGCGGCCACGTCTCTGCCAAGAGTGACGCGCCGACTGCCCACTCGCCGCCGATGCCCAGCGCCGCCAAAAACCTGAAGATGAGTAGGTGCCACCAGCTCTGCGAAAGGCACGAGAGGCCCGTGAACAGCGCATAGGTCAGCACCGTGAGTGACAGCGTGCGACTGCGTCCGAGCAGATCACCAATCCTGCCGAAAAAAGCGCCCCCGAGCGCCCAGCCAAACAGAAAACCGCCCTGAATCACGCTGGCGTAGCGTCCCACGCTCGGATCGAGCGTGCTCGAGACGCCCAAGAGTTGCGCCACGAACGGCGCATACACCAGCGTATAGAGGTGCATGTCGAGGCCGTCGAACGTCCAGCCCAGCCACGCCGCAGCGCCTGATTTCCAACTTTCCGGCGTCACGCGCTCTTGCCCGCTGCTGGCTTTCATTCGCCACTCCTGGGCCATGCTTCTATCACAATGACCACCGGTCCCAGGCAGACGGTGATACGCTCGGCGATCGGCACCTATGCCCCCCTTTGGTCTGGATAGCGCCGGCGGGCGGCTCGACGCGCTGCTCGAGACGATGCGCGCGTTCGCCGAGGCCGCCAGCGACTACCCGCTGCTGCTCGATACCATCACGCAGCACGTCACCCGGCTGCTGGCCGAAGGTTGCACCATCTATTTGACCACCGACGACGGCGAAGCCGCGGCCACGTAGTCGTGACAAGCTCGCTCGGCAAGGGCACCGCCTTCGACATCTACATTCCGCGCACCGAGCAACGACTTGCAACGCTAGCTCCCCAGCGCACGATGCACGAGCCGCGCGGCAGCGAGAGTATCTTACTGGTAGAGGACGACAGCCAAGTACGCACGCTGATGATGAGCGTGCTCAGGCAAGCCGGCTACCGAGTCGTCGAAGCCGCCGATCCGCTCGAAGCGCTCAAGCAGGCCGAGCAAACCAGCGAAGTGTTCGACCTGCTCGTCACCGACGTCGTGATGCCGAAAATGAGCGGGCGAGAGCTGGCCCGGCGACTGTCCGAGCGGCGGGCCCAAACCAGAGTGCTCTACGTTTCGGGCTACGCCGAGGACGCGCTCGGTCACCATGGCGTGCTCGACCCGGGCATCGCGCTCTTGCGCAAGCCGGTGACGCCGGGCGCGCTGCAACGCCGCGTACGCGAAGTGCTCGACGGGCCCGGGAGCGAACGCAAAGCGCCGTCGCCCGGCGATGAGCAGCCCGCGAATCGCGCCTGAGCCAAGTCGCAGCGGGACTCGGGTCCCTGGGCGCCCGCCGTACAAATCTCGGAACGGTACCGGTCATTAATTAGCGGACATGCATTTTTGCACTCAAGATGCTCCGCAACCGGCCGTTCCAGCGATTTGGGCGAACGTGGCACTATTGGCTGAAGGTGCTCCAGTCGAGGCTCCGCACGAGGCGCGGCCGGGACGGGTACTGCTCGTCGACGACCAAGACGAGCTGCGGCGGCTGTTCCGGCGCTCGCTGGCCAAGGCGGGGCACATTGTCACGACTGCCTCGAACGGGCGCGAAGCCGTCGAGCTGGCCCGCGAAGAGTCGTTCGACGTCGTGATCAGCGACGTCCGCATGCCTGATATGGGCGGCGTCGAGCTGCTGCAGGCCCTGCACGCGCGCGATCCCGACTTGCCGGTCTTGCTCGTTTCCGGCTCGCCGGACCTGGAAACGGCCATGAAGGCCGTCGAATACGGCGCCTTCGAATATTTGGTCAAGCCGGTCGCGTTCGACAAGCTGCGCGCCAGCGCGGCTCGCGCCATCGAGCTGCGACGCAAACGGCTCGAGGCCGAGCAGGTGCTGGAAGAGTACCGCTCGGGCGAACGGCGGCGCGCTCGCGTGGTCGGCGCCGAGGAACGCGAGTCCTGGACCGGCGAGCTGCTGGCGGGCCGTTACCGCATCGGACGATTGCTCGGTGCAGGCGGCATGGGCGCCGTCTACGAGGCGACGCGCGAAGACTTAGGCCAGCTACGCGTGGCCGTGAAGGTGCTGCATGCAGCGCTGGCAGGCGACGCGACGCTGCTCGCCCGCTTCCGGCGTGAGGCAGAGACGATCGGCCTGATCAATCACCCCAACATCGTCCGCATCCTGGACTTTCACGCCGAGAGCGCGGAGCCTCCGATCTTGGTGATGGAGCTTTTGGACGGCGTCTCGCTGCGTCAAGAATTCGTGCGCCATGGCCGATTCTCGCAGGCGCGCGCGGTGTTCGTGGCGTCGCAGATGCTGGCCGCGCTGGCGGCGGTGCATCGCGCGCAGGTCATTCACCGCGATATCAAGCCGGAAAATATCTTCCTGACGACGATGTCGGGGCTCGGCGACATCGTCAAAGTGCTCGACTTCGGGGTGGCCAAGCAGCTAGATGCCGGGCCCATCGAAAAGCTGACCCAAACCGGCATGGTGCTCGGCACGCCCACGTACATGGCGCCCGAGCACGCGCGCGGCGCCGTGATCGATACCCGCAGCGATCTCTACTCCGTCGGAGCGCTGATGTACGAGGCCCTGGCAGGGCAGGCACCGTTCGGCGGTGACAACTACAACGCACTCTTATTCGCCATTCAGCAGGGCACGCCGGCTGCGCTCGGCGGGCTGCGCCCCGACGTCGACCCCGAGCTTTTGGCGGTCATCGCGCGCGCCATGCGCACCGAGCCCAGCGAGCGCTTTCAGACCGCCGAAGAGATGAGCGAGGCGCTTGCGCCGTGGCTCAATCTCGATGCAGCGTCCACGAGCCCGCCCGCTTCCTCACCGGCCGCGTTCGCGCCCACCGTCGTGCCCTGGTCCCGCCGATGAGCGAACGCGCCTCCGCGGCGTCGACTCAAGGTTTGAGCTTGCGCAATTGGGCGGGATAAATGCTGCGCTGACCGGAAAGTAAGTAAGCGACGGCACACACCAGCGCCACGTGCGGTAGCACCGACGCGCCCAAGAGCTCGACGGCCATGATACAGAGCGCCAGAGGAGTGTTCGATGCAGCAGCGAACACCGCCGCCAGCCCCACCCCCGCGCCGAGCTCGAGCGGAATGCCGAGCAGGCGCGCCAGCAGGTTGCCCAAGGCGGCGCCGACGAAGAATAGCGGAGTGACCTCACCGCCGAGAAAACCGGCCCCGAGCGTGACGGCCGTAAACACGAGCTTCAGCGCAAACGCGGCCGCCGGCAGCTGCGGATCGGAGAAGGCGCGCACGATCGTCGGCACGCCCAAGCCCAGGTAGTCGCTCGTTCCGACGAGTTGCCACATGCCGACCACGCACACGCCGCCCAGACACATGCGGAGTGGTAGTCGCGGCAGCAGAGCCTCGCCCCGCCGCTTGATGAAGTGCGTGAGATCGATGAAGAGCACGGTGACGGCAGTCACCGCAGCCGCGAATAGCAGCCACTTAGCGCAGAGCAGCGGCGTTAGCGGCACTAGTTGCAGCGTTGGGTAAAGCGTGTGGTGAATGCCGAGCGCGCGCGTCGTCAAGTCGCCGACCACTGAAGCGACCAGGGCGGGTACCAGCGCCTCGTATTCGATGCGACCGAGCACCACGAATTCGAGCCCGAATACGGCGCCGGCCAGCGGCGTGCCGAAAACGGAGCCAAAGCCAGCCGCCGCGCCGGCCGCGAGCAGTAGCCGCCTGGTGCTCCGCGCCACGCCGGAGCGCTGCGCAAGAAAATCAGTGAGGCTCGCTCCCATCTGCACGGCGGTGCCTTCACGGCCGGCGCTGCCGCCGAACACGTGCGTGAGCACGGTGCCGAGCAGCACCATCGGCGCCATGCGCAGCGGCAGCTCGGGACCGTCGTCGTGAATGGTGTCGATGATCAAGCTGTTGCCGGCCTTGATGGCTTGCCCGAAGCGTTCATAAATCCAACCGATGCCGAGCCCGGCGAGCGGCAACGCAAACACGACGCGTTCGTGCTCCAGCCGAAACGTCGTCGCCCGCTCGAGCAGCCACAGGAACAGCGCCGAAGCGGCGCCGCACAACACGCCTACCAGCGAGCCGAACAGCAGCCACTTGGCGAGAGCGCCCAGGCGCGCCGGCATCACGCTCGAGTCGTTGGGCGCGTTCACGTCGCTACTTTCTGGGCTTTCAAACGGCTGCTCGCGTGGACGACCAAGGCCAGCAGAATGCCCGCTAGCACCGCCGACGAGCCAACCGTACCCAAGTCCAGACCACCTTTGGCATGCGATTTGGTCATGACGTCGCCGAGCGTCGCGCCGAACGGCCGCGTGAGCACGAACGCCAGCCAAAACAGCAGCACGCGCGACACGCGCGTCAGGTAGGTCGCCAGCACCACCAGCGCGAGCAGGCTGCCAATGAGCAGCGCGCCGCCGGCGAATCCCAAGCCGGAGCTGTCAGCCAAGAAGTCACCCAGGGCGGTGCCGAGCGTGTTCGAAAACAGGATCGCCGACCAATAGAACAGCTCGCCTCGGCGGGTACGAATCTGATCGACGGCCAGCGTCGACTCAACCCGGTGCCAGAGTCCGAAGATCAAAAGCAAGATCGCGACTAGCAGCGCCGCGCCGCGCGCGTAACCGAGCCCGAGGGTGCGATCCATGAAGTCGGACATGGTGGTGCCGGCAGTGCTGGTCGACAGAATCACCGCCCAATACAGCGGCGGGTGGTAGCGCCGCGCGCCCAGTTGCAAGAGCACCGTCACCAAGAAGCAGCCCAGCAGCACGAGCGAGCTCAGCGCGTAGCCCACGTTCATGGTCATCGACAACAGGTCGCCCGCCGTCTCCCCCAGCGTCGTGGCGCAGATCTTCATCACCCAGAACGCCAACGTGACTTCGGGAATCTTCTTCATGACTTGCGAGGCTGGGCGATACTACCTGGTAGTCTAGTGTAGGCAATCGAGCCCAGGGTTCTGCCAAAACCCGAGCCTGGCTCCCCGTGCCCCCGGGCGGTGCGCTAGCGTAAGAGCGCCGATGGTCGAAAGCCGCGTCTGGTGCGCTGCCGTGTTGCTGTGCTTCGCGGCTTGCTCGTTTCCGGACTACCGCCCGCCGAGCGACGACGGCGCGCCCCAAACGAGCTGCGACGACGGCGTCCGCAACGGACTCGAGGACGGCGTGGACTGCGGGCCAGGCTGTCGCCCCTGTCCCCCCTGCAGCGACGGCCTACAGAACGGCGACGAGACGGGGGTTGATTGCGGCGGCCGCTGCGGAGCCTGCCCTACCTGCCAAGACGGCCTGCAGAACGGCTCGGAGAGTGACGTCGATTGCGGCGGCACGTGCGCCCTGCGCTGCGAGATGAACCAGCGCTGCCGCGAGAACGCCGATTGTAGCTCGCTGGTCTGCTCCAGCACCTGCCAGCAGAGCAGCTGCCTCGACCAGGTGCGCAACGGCCACGAGACCGGCGTGGATTGCGGCGGTGGCTGCCCTGGCTGCGTCAACGGCAGCGCCTGCGCGGTCAGCCTCGATTGCCAGAGTGGCCGTTGTCAAAACCAGGTCTGCGTCGGCGACAGCTGCGCCAACGCCATGCTCGACCCCGGCGAGAGTGACACGGACTGTGGCGGCCCCTGCGGCCCTTGCAAGCCTGCTTCCAAGTGCACGGCCGGGACCGACTGCGACAGCCAAGTTTGCAGCGACGGCGCGTGCAGCGCGCCCACTTGCACGGACGCGACGCAGAATCAGGGCGAGTCAGCGACCGACTGCGGCGGAACGAGCTGCGCCGCCTGCGACACCGGAAAGAGCTGCGCCGTGCCCAACGACTGCCTATCAGGCTTGTGCCACAACGGCACCTGCGTGCCGAAGTACGCGAGCGGACAGCCCCTCAGCAAGGCCCGCTGGACGGTCTCGAGCTCCGAAGGCACCACGGAAATGGGCGCGAGCCTAGCAGCCGACGGTGACGTCAGTACCTGCTGGACCTCCGGCGCGGCCCAGTATTCGGGCATGCACGTCGACGTCGATTTGGGTGAGCCGCAGATCTTCTTCAAGGTGCTGCTGCAGGTCACGCAAGCACCCTACGATCAAGATTTTCCACTCGGCATCGACGTCTACGTGTCAAGCGACGGCAACTTCGGCGATCCGACCGAGAGCGGCATCATGGGCGCCCAATGGACTTGGGTCGACTTCGTCGACGCGCAGGTGGGTCGCTACGTGCGCTTCCAGCTCACCAAGCCCGGACCGCACGCGTGGAGCATCGGCGAGGTCAACCTCTACAATTGAACGCACGACGGCAGCCGAGGGGCCGTCGTCGCGAGCGCTACTTACCAAGCGTCGTGTTCGCCGCGGCTATCAGGGCCGCGCTACCCGCACTGCGATCGGTATTGAGCGGCAGGCGCCGCAGGTACCAGGTCACCGTCTGTGTGTAGGTCGCGCCCGGAGCGATCTCGTCGTACGAGCTGTGATCTTCGAGCTCGACGTAGGTGTGCGGATCGTTGCAGTAAATCTCAATCGGGTAGTGGCCGGTGGGCGCGGTTGCCACCGTGATGGCCTTGAACGCTTTGATGAAGAGCAAATCGCCCTTGGTGTGGGGCGCGACGTGCGCAATGAACCCGCCGGGGCTGTCCAAGCCTGCCTTCGACTCGCCCATGCCCATCTTGTGCGTCGTGTTGTCGTACCAGGTATAGCTCGCGGCTTGCGTGACTTGAACGAGCTGCTTCAAGAAGTTGAGCTTCGAGGTCGTGCCCGTCGGAAAGAACGTGAGGCCTCCGGTAAAGACGCGCGTCACCTCCCAATGAGACAGCTGGAACATGGTAGTGCCGGTGTTCTTCAGGCCGTAGTTGATGACGATGGCGTTCTTCGCCAGGTCTGCATGGAAGGTCTTGATGACCACGAATTGCTTGTGGGTGTTGGCGGTCGTGGCAGGACCGCTGGTCGCGGTGATGACCCCGTCGGCGCTGACGGTCGTCGTATACGGCAGGTCGTCAACGACAGGCTGCGGCACGAACATGGGGCCGTTCACAACCCAGTCGTCGGCGGGGCTCGTCCACAGCGTGGAGCCAAAAAAATTCGCGTTGGCAGTCGGGTCGGTCAAGAGCTCGTCGCCGTCGAGCTTGAAGCTCACGATGCGTGCGGACTTGCTCGGATCGACCGAGAACGAGAGTGGCCCCATCTCGAGCACGTCGAGCGGGCCGCGCACGATCGGCAACGTCAAGCCCGGCGCCGAGCCGCCGGAACCGCCGGAGCCGCCGGAGCCCGCCGTGCCTCCGCCACCGGCGCTTTGGCCCGCTGCGCCTGCGCTCTGGCCGCCAGTGCCACCGCTCTGTCCACCTGCGCCTGCGCCCGCGCTTTGGCCCGCCGTGCCTGCGCCTTGGCCAGCGGTGCCTGCCCCTTGGCCGCCCGCGCCTTGGCCGCCCGCGCCAGCGCCTGCGCCACCAGTGCTGACTGCGGTGCCGCCTGCGCCGCTCAGCCCTCCAGCACTCGAACCGGCGCCAGCCGGAGCGGTTCCCGGCTGTGAACCACCGCACGCAGTAACGAAGCCCCAAGCTAGGGCGAGCACGATGCGATGAGTCATAGTGTTCACCATTCGAAAGTGGCACCCGCGCCGGTGAAATTGAGCGTCTGCTTTTCGCCGAGGTACCAGTCACTCTTCCAATGCATGTATTCGGCGCTGAACACCACCGAACGGAGCCGCGCAGTCAAGACCGCGTGAAACTCGACGTTCTGCCTGATTAAGCTGGTACCGACCGCGCCTGCATCGGCCACCGTCTCCTGCACGAACGCGCCGCCGCCTCCAACCACCACGCCAAAGCCCTTGTACTCGTAGCCCAGGTTGCCGAAGAACCCCCGCGAGCCGCGCAGCTCGTCACCCGGAAAGCCGCCGCCCGACAAATCCTGCGCGAGCGGGTTGGACGAGTCGTCCTGTTGCAACACGGTACTTGTTCCGAGCCCCTTGCCGGTCCAGCCGCCGGCGCCCAGCCGCACCCCTGCGAGCTCGAACCTCGCGGCTCCCAGCCCGCCCCAGGCCGTCCGCGACTCGGTGCCGCTCTGCGTCGCGTTCACTTTGGCCAGCTGCTGCACCATGCCTTGACCTTTGACGGAGAACAGGCCGGCACTGCCGAAATGCGCCTGATAGCTCAGCTCGGCCTCGAAGCGAGGCAGCCGCGTGATGTGGAAGTGGGGCAGCGACGAGGGATCTTCGGCGGAGACCTGCGCTTGCAAGCCGGCCACGCGGGGCGTCTCGTAACGCAGCTGCGCGTTGTAGCCCGCGTAAAGGGGACCCGCGCCGACCGAGCCGCAGGCGATGGTCGATACGTCCGAAAGGCACGGGTGGCCGACCGCGTACGCGAAGGCATAGTTATTCACCTCGCCCGAAGCCGAGCCGAAGATCGAGAAGGCGCGACCGAACAGGAACCGCCCAAAGCCGCCCGTCAACGCACCCCAGCCGTCGCGCACGTCGAACGCCTTGCTTTGCGGCGGTGTCTTGCCGCTGTCGATACCCAAGAGCCACGCGCCGATGAAGCCCTCGGCCTGTAGCCCCGGCATGATCTGGTTCTGGACGCCGAAGCCGATTTGCGTGCTGACGAAGCCGCTGCGAATGCGCGACTCGACCAACTTGTTCTTTTCGTCTTCCGACCCGGTATTCTGAATCTGCCCGCCGACCAGGCGACTATTGGAGATCGGATCGCCATCGCCCAGGATGAGCTGGTAGTGCCCTTCCGCGCGCCCGGTCGTGTAGACCTTCCAATCGTCCTTGTCATAGAACACCAGCTCGGCTCGCGCCGCGCGTGGCGCGACGATCAGCCCGAACAAGAGCGAAAGCGGCGCAAGTCTCGAGCAACGCATCAACGAAAGATTCATGGCTAGGTCGTTCGCAAGGTCTTGGGTTAGCGGCCCCGAACCTGAGGCTGGGGCTCCCGAAAGAAAGAATCTCGAGCACCGCCCCGGTCAGTGTGGGAAAGGGCTCTAGGGCTTGCCGAGGTAAACGAACAGGCCGCGCTTGCTCGAGACGATGATGTCCAGCAAGCCGTCAGCGTTGATGTCTTGCACCTTGAACTCTCGCGCGCCGCCCGCCGCCAGTACGGCGCCCGCATCCTTGTCGAGCAAGTGCGGCTCGAAGTGCGCGGTGGGCGTGCGAACCAACTTCCAGATGTAGAATTCAACCGGTTCCCGACCACCCGCATCGCCGGTGTTGTACGGGTGGGCGAGAAAGGTTTTGCCGGTGACGATGTCCTTGAGGCCATCGCCGTCCATATCGATGAGCCACAGCGTGTGGAGCTGCGAGACCGCGATGTTGCCGTACATCGCCTTCTCTTCCGGCGTGTTCATGATCATCATGCGCGTGAACATGTTGGCCGGGCCTTGCTTGAACCAAGCCAGCCCGTAGCCGTGCGAGTTGAGCGAGGTCACGATGTCGTTCATGCCGTCGCCGTCGACGTCGTAGACCTGCATATTGGCGCCGCCGATGTCCGGAAGCGTGTCCAAGTGCTCGGGGATCGAGAAAGCGATGTTGTGAAACTCCCACGCCGCGCCTGCAGTAGCCGGCTGGAGCCAGTAGCCGCTGCGCTCGAGCAAATCGGGCTTGCCGTCGCCGTTGACGTCACCGGCGCCGAGGCCGTGCAGCCAACCGCAGCACATGTCCTTGAAGGGGTACTTGCGGGTAACCGAATGAAACGTCCACGCTGCGGTCGGGTTGGCCCAGTTGGCTTCCCAGTAACCCCAGGTCTCGTTGTCGTTCGTGAGCGGGTTGACGCAGTTCATGCAGGCGCCCAAAATCTCGGGCTTCCCGTCACCGTTCATGTCGGCCCACGCCTTGTGCTCGCCCTTCATGTCGTCCGAGATCAGGTGGCTCTGCCAGGTTGTGCTAGCTGTGGCTCCCGGGTTCTGAAACCAGTAGCCGGTGCCACCGTGGAGCGAAGTCGGGCCGTCCGCGGTCTTGGCTTCGAACGGCCCCATGTCGGGCGCGGCGATCTGGACGATGTCGTCCCAGCCGTCGCCATTGAAGTCGTAGCTATACGCGGCCCACGAATCGGACACGCCAGTGTTGATCTCGATATCGACACCGGTGGTCGGCAGATCTTCGTGACCCGGGCGGTAGAAATGCTCGCCCGTAGCGGCGTTGTAACCGGGGACGAACGGACCCTTGTACCAGCGACGGCCCGCCGCAATATCGAGCGTCCCGTCCTTGTCGAAGTCACCGATCGCAACCGCTTCGGCGAGGAAACGATTGTGAATCTGGATCTTGGTGAATGTCAGATTCGGGTTGGTTGGCTTGTTCGCGGCGCCGCCCATGGCGACACCACCGCTGCCGCCCGTGCCCGTGCCGGCGCTAGTGCCGGTGCCGCCCATGCTGCCGGAGCCGCCGCTCGGCCCCGTGCCTCCGGTCACCGTCGTTGAGCCAGCTGTGGCAACCACGCCGGAGCCGCTGCTCGCGTCGGCGCCAGCCGTGGGCGTAGTGGACGAGCCACCGACGACTGTCGTCGTCGAGCTGCCAGAGCTGCCACCAGCTGCGCCGTTAGGCAGCGTGACCGGCGTGTAGCCGCAGGCGACGAACGCAGCGACCGACGCACCGCGAAGTAGCCACCTGACCGCGCGCACGAAGCCCACACTTTCGACACTTGGCATTCAGATCTAGCTCCGCATCGTGCGTGGGGCGGTGTGTGCTCAACGATCACAAAACATTGACTGCAAGGTCTACTGCCTACATCAACTTGTAAGCTGACTACTCAACGTGACTACCCTGGGGCTCAAAGGGCGACGAACCGGCACGTTGCGGCGTCAGGCGTTACTTCAGTCGCTCCAGCTCGTGGCTAAAGCGCAAGCGGAGCTCGCGGTAGGCGCGCTGCGCTGACGAGCGATTCTTACCAAGTACGCGCGAGGCCGCGCTCAGATTGGGCGCGCTGCTCGACTCGAAAATTCCGCCGGCGCGCGCGCTGAGCTTCAGCGCGGCGAGCCACTGGCGCTGCGGTCGACTCAAGCCCTGTTCGGCGCGCGTTTGCGCCATCGCTCGCCCGCGCTCGGCCTCACTCTCGAGCCACTGCTCCTCTTGATTGGGCGAATGACCAAAAGCCGGAGCCTCGCTGAAGTCGGCCGAGCTGACGCGGAGCTTGAAGCTTCTGCGCAGCAGCGCGAGCTCTCGCCGCACCACGAGCAACCCCCACTCTTTGCCCGCCCGCTCCAGCTCGAGCTCTCCAGCCTGTGGCCTTAGCACGGCTTCGATCAAGCGCAGGGTGAGAATGTCGCGCACTTCCTCGTCTGACAAACCGGCGACGCGCCAGCGCTCCGGAAACGCCTGCTGCAGCCGCCGTAGCTTGCGCTGCCACTTGGCTTCGTAAGCCACGAGCGCCGCGTCGCCCCTAGCGGCAAGATCTCGCTCTTTGCGATCGCGGAGCTCGGCGGCGAGGGCGCGCGCCGTAGGTTTTTGCGGGTCAGAATGGCCGGGGGGCATGGCTCTCCACAGCGGGCGCGTGTCGGACGGAAATGTTGCGCTTTTTTCTGGCGTCAATTTGAAGCAAACCTGGGCGTCGGGCAAAGCCGCAACATTTCCGAGCCAGACCCGCTTTCGCCGTGTGCATCAACGACAGTCTTTGAAGGCTGACTGCGCCAGCTGCCAGGGCCTGTGCTGCGTGAGCCTGCCCTTCGATCGCTCGGAGTGGTTCAGCTTCGACAAGCCGGCAGACGTCCCCTGCCGGCATCTCCAGCCGACGAACCGCTGCTCCATTCACGAGCAGCTGAGCGAGCTTGGGCAAGCGGGCTGCGCGCACTACGACTGCTACGGCGCCGGCCAACGCTTGACGCAAGAGCTGGGGCCCGGCCACTCCTGGCGCGCCGACCCGGAGCGGGCACACCAAGTATTCGCCGCCTTTCGGCAACTGAAGACGCTGCACGAGTTACGGCTGTTGCTCCACGAAGCGCGCGCGCTCGGGCTCGCGGCACAGCACGTCCAAGAGCTGGAGCTGCTCTTGGCCCAGCTCGAGCCCGAAACCGACTTCGATGCCGAGGCGCTCGGCAAGGTCGATGTCGCTGAGCTGGAGCGCGCCGTGCACACTTTCTTGCGCGGGCTCGGCGGCTACGTTACTCGGCGCCGTCGTTTGCCGCTCTGGCCGCCCCGCTAACCGGACTTCGCCGGAGCACGTCTCGCGTTGACGCCGTCGATCAGCGTCTCGATGGTGATGCGGAAGATTTCGTCGAAGTCGAAGTGTCGCACCTTGGCAAACGCTTCCGAGCTAGTCGGCTCGGCAGCTTGTGTCGGCTGACTTTCGAACAAATTCCTGATGCGCTCGAAGCGCCGAGCAAAACTCGAAGCGCCGTCCGGCTCACGAAATGTGAGCTCGACCAACACCAGGCCAATGGCGGAGACGATCGCGGCGGACAGCGATTGCAGACCCTCGGCAGACGGGATGCCGGCCTCGACCATCAGCTTCAGGATGCGCTCGCGCACCAGCGACGTCGTCGGCGGAGCAGGGCGCGAGAGCAGCGGCGCCCAACGCGGATGCGCCAGTAGGGTGCGACGCATGTTGTGCGCCAGCGCCGACAGCTCAGCCTGCCAGGTCGAGTTGCCAGCGTCCGTGTACAGGCGGCGTGCGAGCTCGGCGTACATCAGGTCGAGCAGCTCTTCTTTGTTCGCAAAGTGCGTGTAGAGCGACATCGGCGGCGCGCCGACCAGACTGCCCACGGCGCGGATAGTGAGTCCGTCGATGCCGGCGCGATCGACGATTTCTAACGCGGCGTTGACGACCGATTCGCGGGTCGTGGTTCCTCGGGGTCTCTGCTGTCGCATCGGTCGGGAATGAAAGAGTTTATCTATCCGCGCCGTCAGGAGTCGCGCCAGCGAAAACGGGACGACGAAACATGCCGTGACAATCAGCCAAACCGTACAAGCCGCTGATGCTGTACGGCACCCGCCAACGCGGGTCTTTGTGACCCCCAGCTGCGTGGCGCGTAGAGGCGTCGACTCCAACCACCGAACGCGATGCCTTCGCCGGTTTTCAGCGCTGACTCGTCGCACGGCCGGCTGGTCCCTGCGCGCAGCGCTGAGCGTCCGGGCGCTACTCTAGGGGCTGCTCACGGAAGGGTCGACCAGAACTTCCACCAGCCCGTGCGCGCGACCTCTTCGCCATTGGAGTGACCGACGCCGTCTTGCTGGCACCAGACGACGGGCGTCTTGCAGCCGACGTACTCTTTGCAATACGGAAACGCGGGGTCCCAAACCTTGGTCTCCATGGTGCAACCGTTGTCCATCAGCAGACGATCGCGGTTGGCGCTCGAGCCTTCGTTCACGCCCATGGCGTTGAGCTTGGTGATCGGGTTGGCGCCGTCGTTCGTGCCGGCGTGAAACATGGCGGCGGGGTTGCCCTTGCACGGCGGGTGCATGGCCCGAAAGCCACCCGCAGCGGTGCCGATCCCGCGGATGCGATCGCCCGCGGTGCACGACACCAAGTCCGTGAACCAGGCGCCGCTGCTGTAGCCGGAGACGAACACCTTGCCCTTATCGGTGCAGTAGTTGGTTTGCACTTCATCGAGCACGGCATTGAAGTAGCCGGTCTCGGGCTCGGGGCCGTCGGTGTCGAAGCACGCGCCGACGCCGATCACGAAGACGCGAATGGCTCCATCTTTGATCGAGTTGTCGAGCGGTGCACCTTCGACGCCGCTCGCGCCGCAACCCGGTCCGTAGAAGACCAGCGGCGTTGGCTTGTCGCCGGTGTACCCGGTCGGCAACTTGGTCCAGTAGCGGCGCGCGACGCCTGCGACCGTCAGGTTGTGCAAGACGTCTTTGCCCGGCGCATCCGCGCTCGGCTTGCCACAACCAGCGGTGGGGCCTGGCGCGGGTCCCCCACCACCGACGCTCGAGCCACCGCTCGGGCCGCCGTCGCTCACCAGCGTGCCAGCGACGCCGCTTGGGCCAGCCCCCGCGCCACCAGTCATCACGCCGCCTGTGTCCGGTCCGCTGCCGCCGCTCGGCACGCCGCCGCTCGGCGCGCCAGCGCTCGCGATCGGGCCGCTAGCTGTGCCTGCGGTGTTGCCGCCATTTCCGGCCATCGGCAGCACGCTGGAGCTTCCGCCCGGCGTCGCGCTGGTGCCGGCAGTGGGTGTGCCGCTCGACTCTCCTGAACCCGGCGCGCTGCAGGCCCCGAGGAGCAGGAGAGGAGCCAGCGCCGCGAAGCACCGAGTGCGAGGGTTAAAGGACATTGCACCGAGCCAATGTCCGGCCGGCGCGAAGGTCGTGCCTATTCAACTTACAGCGAAGGCTTCCAGCGAGCTGGAATCTTGAAGCTCTCGGCGTCGTCGAGCCCTCCTGAGGGATGCAATTGAAGGTCCTGTGTCCGCTCGCGCTCGGCATCGCCTGCTTGGTCGCAGCCGGCCATGGCGAAGCCGCGGTGCTGTGGGTGGGCGATTTCGAAACCGGCGATCTGAAGCAGTGGGACGGCTCGCTTTTGATCAAGACCGGCGATCGCGACAACCTGGTGATCGAGGGCGACAACGTGGCGCAGGGCAAAAAGGCGGCGAAGATCACGCTGCGACCCGACATCATCTTCCAGCCGTACGAACAGAGTCGCGTCGAGGTGAAGCACATCGGTCTGCACACCATGAACGGCGAAGAGTCGTACTACGCGTGGTCGTTCATGGTGCCCGCCGACGCCGAGATCCGCAGCAACATCGGTTACTGGGAATCGACGCCTACCTCTCTCAACACGATGACGTTCTTCATCGAGCCGGCCCAGGGCGGCGGCACCAACGTCAAGTTCGGCACGGGAGACTTGGGCAAGACGGTTCGCTGGACCGCAAAGCTCGAGCTCAACAAGTGGCACCGCATGGCCATTCACAACAAGTGGTCGCAGGGCGCCGACGGCAGCGTCGATGTTTGGTACGACGGCATGCAAGTCGTCACTGCCGCGCCGGTGCAGAAGCGTGACGCGAGCAAGCTATTTTTTCAGATGGGTCTACACCGCAGCGATCCCGCGCCACCGGTCCAAGACATCTACATCGACGCCGCCATGGAGGCAGACACGCAGGCGGACATCTTGGCGCCGCTCACCGACCCCGCCGGCACGGGCGGCACCGGCGGCGCTTCCGGAATGGGCGGCGCTTCCGGAATGGGCGGCGCTTCCGGAATGGGCGGCACGGGCGGCGTCGGCGGCGCCTTCGGCACCGCTGGCGCTGCCGGTGCCGCGAGCGGAGCCGCCGGCGCGGTCAACGGGGGCACAGGCGGCGAAGCGCCCGGCGGCAGCGCTGGCGTGGCAGGAGCTGGCGCGACCAGCGGCGGCGCGAGCGGAAGCGCCGGCACCGTGACAAGCGTCGGCGGGGGGCAAGCCGGCACCGCCAGCGCGCCCCTGACGAGTAGCAGCAGCTCCAACGACAGCGGCGGCTGCTCGGTTCGCCGACTCGGCGACGTCGAGGCCCATGCGGCGTGGCCGCTCCTAGGTTTGCTCCTGCTCGGGCGCAGGCGGAGACGCACGGCCACTAGCGCGCAGTAGCCGCGCCAGTTCGCTAAACCGTGCGTCGGCCCTGCTTAGCCGCGCAATTCCGTGAGCGGACCCGTGCACCACGCCGGGTCGCCGAAAGTTTCGGACGTGACGCCCATGGCGTTTTGAATCGTGACCCACAGATCGGCCAAGCTGCGGTTCTTCGGATCTTTCAGCACGGCCTTGTCGCCAGGATTACCGGTGAACAGGTAGGGAATCTTCTGGTTGGTCTTGATGCCCAGCGTCTGACCGCCGGCAACGACGTGCACGAAGTCGCCGCACTCGTGACCCTGGGCGATCTCGGTGATCCAAACCACGACCGTCTTGTCGAGCATGCCCACCTTTTTGAGGCTGGCAAGCGTGTCGGCGAAACGATTGGCGTACCAGACGTCGATGCCCTCCCAGCTCGTGAAGTCGCTGGTGTGGCTGATGCTGTGGTGGTTGGGCGAGCCTGTCTCGTTGAAGGGATCGAGCCCTTCGGAGGCGCCCTGCCACAAGATGGTGCCGACGCGCTGGGTGCCGCAGGCAAACGCCGAAGCCAGCATGTCGACCATCAGGTTACCGTTGGCTTGCAGGTTCGCGGCCATTTTGACCGGCGACTGATCGTCTTTCTGCTCGGGAGTCACCGGCAGACCCGCGATACCTGCCTTGACGGCGTCGGGCGTGCACAGGCCACCACCACCGCCGGCCGCCGCAGCAGCCGCGGTCACGCGCATTTCGACGTCACGCAGTGAGTCGAGGTAGAGGTCGAGATGGGCCTTGTCTTCGCCGTTGATGCGGCCACGGAAGCTGTTGATGTCGTCGTTGACGAAATCGAGGATGCTCTTGTTGCGGGCACGAGCACGCTCGACGGCGGCGTCGGGCATGGCGGCCATCATGTCCGGCGTGCCACCGGCGAACAGGTTCGTGAAGAGCGCCGTCGGGTCCGTGATGAACGGCCACGACTCCATGGGCGAGGGCATGGGCGCCTTGGCAGGGTTGTGCCAGCTGAGAGCGTTGCGCCAGTACTGCTCTTTGCGCGCCGGCTCCGGCGTCACGTAGACCGGCGGCTTGCCGAGCGAGTCTGCGATCACGTGATCGACCGACGGGCCGTAGGCCTTGGCCTTATCGGGGCCAGAGTAGCAGGTGGTGTGACGCACGATGTCGTCGTGGCTGTTGATGTCGGTCGTGGTCTTGAGCGCAAGTCCGCGGATGACCGCCAAATCGGTCTTCCACGTTTCGAGCGGCGCGAGCGACGGCATGAGCGTGAAGCTCGCGCCCGAGCCCGTCGCGTCGAAGGCCTTGTCTTTGATGTGGCCGTTGGGTGTGAACCAGATCAGCACGTTGCCGGCCGGGCCGGCCGCCGCCTGCGCCAAGCTCATGCGGTGCTTCACGAACGGCGATAGCAGCACCGCGCCGGCTCCGAGACCGCGCAGGAGGGTGCGACGCGAATAGACGTGGTGGCGTTTGCTCTTCATGGGGGCCATCAGTTGTGCACCCGGTGGGTGCTGGCTTCGATGTCGCTGAGCACGACAGCTAGCTTCTGCACGGGAGGATGAGCGGAGAGGTCGCTGGCGCCGCGGATTACGCAGGCCTCGGTGCTGGCGTTGAGGTGGCGCCCGAGCGCGTACTCGCCGAATTGCTTCGAGAAGCAATATTCGCCGATCTTGCTCTGGCCGATGTGCTGGGCGACATCGACCGCGTCCTTGTACGGCCCGGTGGCGTCGCCGGCATTGTCGAGCGTGCCGCTAGTGATGATCGGCTTGCCGGAGGCGTACGTGGTTTGGTACTTGCCCATGTTGTCGAACTCCTCGAAAGCGAGGCCGATGGGCTGGAAAGTGATGTGACAGGCCGTGCAAATGGGCTTGGTCATCTGGAAAGCGGTGAAGCTTTCGTACGGCGTGGCGTCGGCGCCGAGCGGCTGCAGGTCGGCCGCCGTGGGCATCAGGTTGGCGGGCGGCGGCGGCGGTGACTGACACAACAGTCGCCGACGAATGGTGAGCCCGCGGTGCACGACCTTGTGCGGCACCGAAGCCGTGTCGGGCATGAACAGGAAGGCGGCTTGGGTGAGGAAGCCGCTGCGCTGACCGGCCGGCAGCATCAGCTGGCCGTTTTGGCCCGGAGTGAGCGTGCCGTACACGGCGGAGAGAGCAGGCGCACCGTAGGTATAGGGGGCGGTGGCGAGGTCAGCAAAAGAGCCGTTCTGCTGCCAGACGATTTTGTCGAAGTGCTGAGCAGCCTCGTCTTGAACCTGCATGGCCACCGGTGCGTCGGCCCCGGTGATGTCGCCCACGGGCAGGTATTGCTGCCAGAAATCGGCGTACTTGGCGCGTGCTCCGGGGAGCAGCAGCATGCGTTGCGCGTGCGTCGCGCGCTCGGTCGCATCGTTCAGCGTGCCCTTTTGCGCGGCTTGTAGCAGCAGCTGATCGGGCGGCACGTCGGCGATGGTGTACGAGATGAGCGAGGCTTGCTCGTACGGGGTGAGCGTCACTTCGCCCGGTTTGCTGTTCCCGAGCTCGGTCATGTAGACCATGTTCGGCGACAGCAGCATGGCGCGAATGACGCTTGCGACAGCGGTCGCAGCGGGATCGAGCGCCGCCTGGGCGGCGAGGAAGGTGCCGTAGCGGGTCGTCTCTTCGTCGGTCAGCGGGCGGCGGAACAGCTTGGCGCCGTAGTCTTTGAGGAACGGCGCGTTGCAGGTCGCGTCTTTGGCGTTGGTCGCCAGACAAGCGTAGGTCTGCATGGCCGCGGTCGCGGCCGCCGGCGCCAGCGCGTCGCCCGTGTCGAAGTAGGCGTTGGCGAGCTGGACGTTGACCTTGTTGAGATCTGCGTCGGTATTGAAGCCGGTGTTCGAGCTGAGCGCATCGGCGGGAAACGTGACGGCCGGCTTGGCGCCGAGGCCTTGGGCGACGGTGTTGGTCCACTGCGCCGTGCTCAGGCGACGGATGCGTGTGCGCTGCAGCGCTTGCGCGCCCTTGCAGTCGGCTTGCTGGACAGCCGCGAACCAGTCCGTCGGATCCGCTACCGGGGTGGCGGGCGTGTTCGGGGTGTTCGTCGTCGTGGTGCCGGGTCCGCCGCCACCGCCAGGCGTGGCCACGATGGGGGTACCATCGGCCGCCTTTCCGCTGCCGCCGCTGATGTCGGCCTGGCAACCGCTTGCAAGAGACGCCACGAGGGCCGTGACGGAAAGGAGAGGTACGCCGAGTGAGGTACCCCTGAACACAGGCAGCTGCTGGCGAGAGCGGGCCATCGGCGTGTTCAGTGTTCGAGGCGGCGTCAGCCCCTTGGAATTTCTTTGATCAATCGAACACTTTGAGAGCAAAAAGCGCAAACGTGCAGTCTCACTGTCGGCAGTTATTCTCCACGCGAAAACGCTCTCACAAATGCTTACATTTCGCGCGAAAAGGATCGTTCAGCTGACGCGAGCTTCACCCTCGATGATTTCACTGAAGGGCGATTTCGATAGTGTCACTGGTCAGCGGTCGCCGGTCGCAAAGGAGCTCTACGAGAGAGACCACCTTCCCTACCCCGGCTCAAAACCTTGGCTCAAAACCTTCCTGAGACACTCAAGCGCGCGCCCTGCGGGCCAACGTCGGGCGACACGAGCAGCGCGCGCTGGGTGGGTCGAGGCGCGCTGCCAACCAACACCGCGCCGACGCCGACGACGAGTCCTATCGCGCCGACGACGAACGCGACCGTCGAGCCAGTCGCGAGCGAACGCGCGCTGTCCAGATCGCTCCAAGTCGACGGCGGGCAACCGCCATTCACGCAGCCCTGCTTGGCGGCATTCTTGTGCGAGATTGCGGCGATTCCGCTGACCGTGCCCACGAGCAGCCCCGCAGCACCGAGACCGCCGCCAACGTACGCCAACGTCGGCCACGCTCGGCTCGCGGGCTGTTTTGAACCGAGCGCGGTTACGGGCGGCTGCGCCGGCTCGCGCGTTGCAGGCGCTGGCTCGGACGTGCGCGCGGCCTCACGCTCGAACCTGAGCTCGACGTCGACAGCTCGAGCATCGACGGCCTCGACCTCACGCTTCACTTCGCGTGTGCCCGCGCGCGCCACGATTGCGTGACGCCCAGGATTGACACGATACGGCTGATCGAGAGCCGCCTTCGGCACGACCTCACCATCCACCAGCACTTCGAGCGCGTCCGAGCGCTCGACGCCGCGCACCTCGAAGCGCAACGTGCCGAGGTGCGCTAGCAGCTGCTGCTCGAGCGCACGCGCCTTGCTGCGCGCGTCGTTGAACGGCTCCGGATCGTCGGCGCTCGGCGCGATCGCCATCAGACGGCGCAGCGTCTCGCGCGCTTCGACCATGCGTCCGAGCTGGGCCTGCGTTGCGGCCACCTCGAAGCCAGTGGTGGGCACGCCCATGATCGAGTCGGCCGCACTGAAGCGCTTGAGCGCGCCCTCGAGATCGCCCTGCTCGCGCAGGGCACGTCCTTCAGCCATCAGCCCGCGAGCGGTCTCTTTTTGCGCAGCGCTCGGCTGCGCGTGCGCGGCAGCGGTAGCGAAGACCAGGCTCAGCAGCAGCGCGCCTGGCAGACGGCGCTTAGAAGCCGTCATCTACGATCTTGCGCTTGGGTTTCAGCGCTACGACGGGAGACGAAGCCGCGGCGGCGTGCGGAACGGCAACGGAATGCGCCGCCGCGACCGGATGCGGAACGGCAAGCGGAGCGCGTCCTGAGGTCGCAGGCTTGTGCTTGGTGACGGCAGATTTGCTCAGCTCTTCGGGGCTGATGGGAGCAGGCTCGGCAGTACTGACGGTCGGCGGCGCCGCTGCGGGCGCGGGAGCTTCGCCCAACATCGGCAGCGCCTGCAGGCTGAGCGGGGCGTCGACGCTCGAGTGTGGCGAGGCGTGCACGGACGGCGTCACCGAAACGAGGGCCGGCAGAGCCGCCGGGGCGGGCGCGTGGGCAGCGCCAGTCAGGCCCCAGGCCAGCGCGCCGCCGAGCGCCAGCATTCCGCCAGTCGCGACCAGCTTGGCGCGGCCACTCGCGCCCGCCGGCCGACGCGAGGGCGCAGCCGAAACGTCGGCCGTGACGGACGGCGTCTGCAGCGACCTCGTCACTTCTTCATACTGAAGCGGTCGTACGATGCGCTCCACGGTGGTGGGCGGCGCCGACGGCGACTCGCTAGCGCTGCCGCCTGGCAGGGTCTTCGCCTGCGAGATGCCGCTTTCCCAGTCGAGCGCGCTCGACGAGCGCTTTTCTGCGCCAGGCGACGCCTCGAGGGCTTCGCCGATAGCAGCACGGCGCGCGCTCAGGGCGGGGCCGAGATACTGCTCGACACACGCGGTCACTTCGCGAGCCGAGGTCTGATACGGCCCCTGCAGCAAGGCTTCGAGGGCGGAGCCGAGCTCGGCCGCCGTCGTGAAACGGCGCTCGCGCTCGAACGACAGCGCCTTCAGCACGAGCGTCGAGAGCACGCCCGGCACGTGCGGCGGCAGTGGCTCAGGTGCCATAGAGGACGTGAGGCGCTTGAAAGTCGACAGCGGGCTGTTGCCTCGATAGACGGGCCGGCGTGCGAGCAAGCGGTAGAGCGTGGCGCCGACCGAAAAAATGTCCGCGCGGCGGTCGACGCCCTGGCCCAGAGCTTGCTCGGGCGCCATGTACTGCAGCTTGCCCTTGATGGTACCGGTGCTGGTCTCTTCGGTGGCGCGTCGGCGCGCTTTCACGACGCCGAAGTCGATGACCTTCACCCCGCCCTTGGAGCTGATCAAGATATTCTGCGGTGACACGTCACGGTGCACGACGTTGAGCGAGCGACCCTGCGCGTCTGCCAGCTCGTGCGCCGCATGCAAGCCGGCGCAGACGTCGGCCATCACGCGCACGAGCACCGGAATTGGCAGCCACCCACCGGCTTTTTCCGCCGCGCGATCGAGCTCTTGCAGCGAGTCGCCGTCCACCCACTCCATCACCAGGTAAAGCTGTCCGGCTTGCTCGCCCAGATCCAAGATCTGCGCGACGTTCACGTGCTCGATGCCCGAGGCTATCTTGGCTTCGTCGAGGAACATGCGACGGAAGCGCTGATCTTCGGCGAAGCGCGGCAAGATGGTCTTGAGCGCGACCATCTTTTCGAAGCCGTGCTTGCCGCGCAGCTTGGCGACCCAAATCCGCGCCATGCCGCCGCGCGCGACCGGGTACACGAGCTCATAGCGATCTAAGGTCTGACCTCTCGCGAGCTCAGCTGAAGGATGTGCAAGAGCCGCCACGACCAAACTCCTAAGTATCCACATCAGCCCCCTAGCTGGCGAGAAAAACGACACGGCACACCGAATACCAATGTGGGTGCGGAGGCGCGGATCGGCGCAGGCTGCTCTCGGTTACGCGCGCGTCACGGCGCCGAAACGCCCGCAGCAGCGTGAGCTGAAGCCATTTACATGGTCGCCCGTACGTTGTGCGAGTTACATGGGTACCCATACGAATGCACGACTCGCTAGCTCGGGAGTTGTCGCCACAAAAAGCGCAGTGCCGACGTAGCGGCAAGCTACGTCGGCACTACTACTCGGCTGATCAGGCAACTCCAGGCTCGCTAGGTTGTCGAGCCAAACGCTGATCAGCTCGTTCGCGAGGCCTTAGACGCCGCTAGCGCCAGCGCCGCCGGCACCCGCGCCGCCGACCATCGCGCCACCGGCGCCAGCTTCACCAGCTGCGCCGCCCATGGCTCCGCCAACACCGCCGGTGTTGTCACCGGCAGCGCCAGCCGCGCCGCCTGCGCCGCCCGGAGACGTGCCGCCCGGAGACGTGCCGGCAGTGCCAGCCGTGCCTGCCGTGCCACCGGTGGTCGTGCCGGCAGTTCCGCCGCTCGTCTTGCCAGCGCTGCCGCCGCCCGACTTGCCAGCGGTCGAGCCACCGGTGTTGTCGCCGCCATTACCGGCGGCCGAGCCGCCCGTGTTCTTGCCCGAGGTGCCGGCGGAGGGCGACGAGCTGTCATCGTCGTCACCGCAGCCGCTGGTTCCGACGATCAAAGCGATCATCGCCACCCCAGTACCGCTAAGCAGAGCCCTTACTAAGTTCATCCTATTTAATCTCCCTATTGAGTGTTGCGTGTTGCGGGAAGCCGCTGGGGCCGAGCGCTAGGCACGGCCCACCCCGAGTCGGCTCCATAACACGAACGTCACTTTGCGCCAGGGGGACTCGAGCCAGCCGCGTGGCTCGCGACTTCTCGAAATCCACCCAGAAAGGAAATGGGCTCAGGTCTGGCCCGCGGCCCGATGTTCTCAGGGCCTTCCGCGCCCTCCACGCCTCGCGCCAATGAGCGCGATCGTGCGGGACTAGCGGCCCGAGAGGAACGGAAACAACTGAAAAAGCCGCTCGGGAGCGTTCTTGACCAGCGGCATGACGGCAGCCCAGAAACCGGGCACGTATGCCTCCGCTGCGCCAGCATCGAGAGCTGCAACGATGCCGGCTGCGGCGGTCGCCGGTCGAGCGAACAGCGGCGTCTTCGCGTGCGCGACGGTCATGGGCGTGTCGACCGGACCGAGCTTCAGCGTCACGACCTTCACGCCTGATTTGAAGAGCCGCGAGCGCAGTCCCTGCAGGTAAACGTTGAGCGCGCCTTTGGCAGCTCCGTAGGTGTAGTTGCGTGGCCGGCCTCGGTCACCAGCCACTGAAGTGATGACGCCTAGCGAGCCGCGACCCTGCGCTTCGAACAAGTTCGCGAGCGGGACCAAAAAGGCGACCACGCTGAGCAAGTTGGTGTGGAAGATTGCCTCGGCCGCCGCGAAGCTCCGCTCCGTCTCAAGTTGGTCGCCGAGCGCACCGTGCGCGATCAGCGCTACGTCGAAGCCGCCCAGCTGCTCTGCTGCTTGCCGAACCAGCGCCTCGATCTGGTCCAAGTTGCGAAAGTCCGCGAGCGAGCTGCTGACCGCTGCGCCCAACAGGCTCGCCTTCAACAGCTCGAGCTTGTGGCTGTCGCGAGCTACGAGGTGAAGGCGCGCCCCCCGGCGCGCATACGCTTTGGCAACCTCCGCCGCGATCGCCGACGTTGCTCCAACGATCAAAACGCGCTCAGTCATCGGAACCCGCACCTATCGCGACCGACCGCCAAATGCTCGAAAATCAGTCAACCGACCACTCACGCTCCGTTGAAACCACAGGCCGGTGCCCGACGGCGCCCGCCGCACCTGCAACGCCCCAGCGCGGCAGGGCGCAGCTGACGGCGGCGACTGCAATATCAACCGCTTGACTTTAGCAATTTCAAGGCACTTTCCCGCGTCTGGTAGACTGCGCGATGAGCAGTTAGTAACCTTACAGCTTTTCAAGCCACTAGCATTACAGGCTCGAAACTGATAATGACTGCCTATGGCTGAGCAGTCGAAGCACCGCGAGATTTCGAACGCCCTCCTGAGCGAAATCGCCGCCGGAAAATACGCCGCGTCGGGGCGCCTTCCCAGTGAGGTGCAGCTTGTCAAAAGGTTCGGTGTTTCTCGTCCCACCGTAGCGCGCGCGCTGCGCGACTTGCAGGCCGAAGGTCTCGTGGTGCGCCGGGCGGGCTCGGGTACCTATGTCAAGGAGCAAGCGCCGCCAGGACCGCCTGCGCGCCAGTTGGCGTTGATGATCCCCGGATTCCGCTCCACCGAGATCTTCGAGCTCATCTGCGGCGAGCTGGCTAGCCTGGCGCGTGCGCAAGACTACACGCTGGTGTGGGGTGGCGCCGCGGGCCGAAATGACGACAAAGACGAGACCGAGCAGCACGCGCTCGAGCTCTGCGAGCAACTGATCGAGCGGCGCGTGGCCGGGGTGCTGTTCGCGCCCTTCGAGCTGCGTCACCAGGGCGACGCTACCAATCGCGCTATCGCCGAGCGCTTTCAAGAGGCCGGCGTTCCAGTCGTGCTGCTCGACCGCGATCTCGGTCCCTTTCCCACACGTTGCGATCTCGATCTGGTCGGCATCGACAACTTCACCGCCGGCTATTTGATCGCCGAGCACCTGCTCAAGCTGGGCTGCCGTAAGATCGCGTTCTTGCGCCGCCCGTTGGCGGCCGCCACGGTCGACGCGCGCATCACCGGCGTTCGTGAAGCGCTCGCGCGACACGATCTGCAGTTGACGACGGATTGGCTGGAAGTCGACGAGCCCGAGGACGCGAAGGTGGTGGGAGAGCTCTTGCAGAAAGGCAAGCCGGACGCCATCGTCTGCGCAAACGACCTGACCGCCGCCCAGCTCTTGCGCAGCCTCGATCGCAACGGCGTGCGGGTGCCGCACGATATTCGCGTGGTGGGGTTCGACGATGCAAAGTACGCCACGTTAGTAGGTGTGCCACTCACCACCATCCACCAGCCGTGCCGCGACATCGCGATTACGGCATTTCACGCGCTGCTCGAGCGCATCGCCGACCCGAACCTTCCCGCCCGGAGCCTGCTTCTGACGCCGCGCCTGGTTATCCGTGAATCGTGCGGGGCGTACCAAAACTGAAACATCCCGCTCGGCCGGGCGAACAAACAGGCCAGCGAAAAAGCGCCCCGGTTTGGGCGACTCGGGCGTAAAGTCGTGGGTCGGTGTGGCCGTCGAGCCACACGCGAGCCAGGAGTCGTCATGGTCGAGTCGAGTGGTACGGATACGTTCGTGTCGGGCCTCGGTAAGGGTCGTGAGGCCTTTCACTCGGAGGTGACCGAGTATTGCCTGCAACTGGGCGAACGAACGCCGGAAGATTTCCTGCGCCTGTTCTCGTGCAGCAAAATCATGATCGCGCTGTCGTCGCGGCCGATGGAGCGCGCGCGCATCATCAGTGAGCTGACCGGCGTGCACGAGCGCGTCGCCAACAAGCTCTCGCCCGAAAACGCGGGCGAGACTTTGCAGATTGCGCTCGACGAAGGCGTCACCACTCCGAAGGAGATCGTGCGGCTGTTCCAGCCCGATGATCGCCAGCGCTACCTCAATCGACACGAGCTCTGGGCATTCGACATCGAGGGCCAGCCCTGGAAGGTGTCGGCGAACGACGGCGCGGCGCACTCACGCGCCGAAAAATACCTGGCATTCGTCATGGACCGCGCCATCGAGAACCTCTTGATTTCGCACGAGGACATCGTGTCGGCGCTGGGCGTCGTGAAGCTCGCAGGCTGGCTGCCCTCGGAGCTTTTGGGCCAGATCATCGAGGCGAGCCTGAAGAAATCGGACAAGTTCACCGAAGAAGACCTGCTGCATGCAGCGCCGCCCAGCAGCTTGGTAACGCACGTGCCGCTCGACTACCTGTGGGACAAGGTCATCGTCCCATTGATCGCCGAGCAGCACGACTACGCCGCCAAGCCGGGGCAACCCCAGGCCGACAGCGCCAGGCCGAGCGAAGTCGAAGGCGGTTGGAGCATGCGGCCCGCAGACGACACATCGACCAAGGCGGAAGCAAAGAGCCCCGCCGCCTCTGAAGAAGGCGACATGGTCGGAGAAGACGAGATCATCGAAACGGAAGACGAGGTGCGCGCCTCCGAGAGCGGCGCCGCGCTCGGCGTCCGCAAAGCGCCCGGCTCGCCCCCCAACCGCAAGGCGCACCAGGGCTGACCCGCCAGGCTCGGCAGGCTCATGAAGCGCGCGTTTCTCAGCCGTAACGTCGCAGCGAGTCTTCTCGGTCTCGCCATCGCAGCGGCGGTGGCGGAGGGCTGCGCCAACGAGGCGAGCACGCTCGAGCCCAACGCAGCGGGAACCACGAGCGCCGGGGGCACGAGTGCCGGCAAGTCGCCGGGCGGCGCGTCGGGCAAGGCGAGCGCGTTCGGCGGCACGGACGGCGCCGGCGCCGTCGCGGGCGCCAGCATGAGCAACGGCGGCAAGAGCGGCGGCCCGTCCGAAGGCGGCGCGCCAGACAGCGCCGGCATGGGCCCGAGCGGCGGCACCACAGCCAGCACCGACAAATGTCAGCTCGACACCGACTGCGCTCAGGTCAAGGGCTCGTGCTTCGTGTGCGAACCGGCCGGCGCGGCCAAAGACTGCATCGACAAGGGCCCACCCGTCTGCGACGACGGCAAGCTGGAGCCGTGTGAAGTGTGCGAGGTCGACGAAGTCAAAGATTGCCTCGCCGTTGGCGCGCCCGGCGAATTCAGCGGTGGTCACGCCACCTGCAAGGCGAGCTGTGACGGCTGGGATACCTCGGGCTGCTCGATTTGCGGCAACGGCAAGCGTGAAGAAGGCGAAGCTTGCGACGGCGCCGATCAGGGCGAGGGCGGCGCCGGCGGCGATGCGGGCGGCGCGGGTGGTGCCGGCGGCGCGGGTGGCGCCGGCGGTGCGGGCGGTGCAGGTCCAACCGGTCATACCTGCGCCGACGAACAGATCACCGCCAATCCGAAGAAGATCTTAGCGTGCACCGCCAGGTGCCAATACGACACCACGCTTTGCGGCGGCTGCAGCAAGGGCGTAGCCACCTGCTTGGACGGAACGGGCTGCAGCGCCGAGGCCTGCAACGGCGCCGAATGCAAGCTGG
>Ga0307516_10001827_pt1 | contig 29247 bp, 34 predicted proteins | sample 19_EM_MG_FD_203310 | JGI IMG/M metagenome (GOLD analysis project Ga0307516, IMG submission 203310) | Populus trichocarpa ectomycorrhiza microbial communities from riparian zone in the Pacific Northwest, United States - 19_EM | ecosystem: Host-associated > Plants > Roots > Unclassified | place... | reverse complement strand
ATGGTGACACACCTACCCTGGCCCGACCATACACTATGGTGATGCCCACACCCAGGCCGGACTGTACAATATGATGACACACCTATCCTGGCCTGACCATACACTATGGTGACACCCACACCCAGGCTGGACTGTTCAATATGCACCCATACCCTGGCCTGACCATACACTATGGTATCACCTACACCCAGGCCGGACTGTATATTATGGTTAAACTACACACTCTGGCAGGACCATACACTATGGTGATACCTACATCCTGGCCCAAACCTATATTATGGTGACAACCCACCCCCAGGCTGGACCATGTATTATGGTGACAATTCCGCATACTGGCCGGACCATAAATCATGGCAACACCCTTTAGTCCGGCCTGACCCCAGCTGGCCCATAACATACAGCCGATTGTCAACCCCCACTGGCCATAAGGTATCGTACAATGTAGGTACATTATGTGGGGCATAACTGTCATGGTGCTGGGGGACGTCATCTGAAAGTAGGGAAGCGGATAGAGTATTGAATTCGACACATCCAGGGAAGTGAGACGAACAACAGAGGAAGATGGACATGGCAAGTATCTGGGAGGAAGGGACCATAGGCTGAGGGCTCAGGGGACACAGAGACAACCAGAGAAGACTTCTCAAGCTTGACAATAGACCTAAGATGACCAAAGTATGTCCTTGACGTAGGACTGACAAGGAGAACGCGTTGACCGAGAACGAGAGGGACTGAGGGAGCAGGCTGGGAAGATATGTGCCAGTGATGACCAGGTACAAAGATGGTCGCTACATACAAAGGTGACGCACCGAATGGAGGGCCTTCTCCGAATTCCTCACCATGACTGACCATCACGACTCCGAGCATGTCAACAGCCTCATTCACAAACCATATATTAAACCAACATCTTCGAGGTATGACTTGGGGCGCATGGATGTTGTCAGCCGTGACTGTTGTCGGGTGAACGTCTTTCTTAGAAATAAAGATATTGCCGACAGTCAGTGCGTCAAGTGGTTGATGTCACGTGAGGTCATGCACCAGAGATTGAATATGGACACTGGTTTGCCAGTTTTGGGCCATAAAGACGAGAAATACATCCATCAATTAACTAGAATTTGTAATCTTCTTCATCCCCTTCACCTTGAGAGTCCCAATCATACATGGCAGCAATCTCAATATCAACATCATCTAAGCACAAATGGTCTGGGCCTGGGGAGGAAGCCAAACTTTGGCTGTCCATATCATCCCCATCCCAAACTACATGGCAATCTGAAGTATTAATCTCGGGGAGTATGGATGCATTCGTAGCTGCACCATTGTTATCCATAGTTTCTTCCGGTAACTCGATATTGTCATAGGCATAGGCATGCCCCACACCGAAGCCCCAGTAGTAGCGCATGAGCATATCACGATCTACAAAACTGAATAACAGGTATTTAGGCTCATTCAAGGAGATAATTTTGCGTAGACACATACCGATTGATGTAATAATACTTCCAGTCATCAGCATTGCGAGTATTCCGAGAAATGGAAACACCATCAGGATGTTGTTTCCCATCTGCAAATGCTGGTATGAGGTGGCAGCATTGAAGCACATCCGCAGGATCAATGAAGCCAAATGCACCAGCTCTGTGCATCGGTACAAACCTTCCTTTGTCTAGCAAGCAATGTTCCCAGCCTGCAGGGTTTTCCAGAACCTCGAACCACCGGACCCACAAAAATTCAAGGCGCCTCACCTGATAATCCCTGGATTCCGGCCCAGTGAAGATGACATTTGCATGGTAAACGCCCAAGACACGAGCGTAGCAGAAAGGATGAGGAGGAGGGGAGTTGTCATTATTCTGTGACAAAAGCATGATGTCGCGGTGGTCTGTGTGGGGATTGACTGTGTCTGTCTCACGACAAAGATCATATGTTGTGAAATTAATTCGAAGTAGGGAATGACTGTAGAATCGATTTCCTTTGAGAAGAACGTGATTCGGTGTCGATTTGATGTTGCTCTCAGTCCCTGAAAGGTCAGATCCTAAATGAATTTCACGAATGCAAGGCAGAAGGTGGTGCCTAAGGTTTGGTAGGAAGTCCTAAGGAGATTTTCTCGTAAGCTTTACGCTGCAGAATGACAACATTACCTTCGCAGCTGGGTCCTCTGAGTTTTTCTGCAAGAATACATTTATATCTTCGGGGAAATTTTGTGACTTTCCAATGACATGGTGCTCCTGAAGTACCTCAGGGGCTGGGTCAGCCAATGATATGTTTTCCCTTTGCATTCGGATACGCCGTATCCGTGCTTGACGGCACTCGGTGGCAGCCAATTGAGGAATAAAAGCCTTGTGGCTTGTTCTCATGAATCGACATTTGCTGGTACGGTGCTCGAGCTCGCCCTAGGGACAGTACATGAACGAAGGCTAAGGCACCAGTAACAGTACAAGACAGACTTACCACTTGTGTTGAGTAAGAGTCAGTAGTCCCATACATTCTGATATGTGCTGCGTAATCTCCAAGCGCATGGAGCTTATATGTTCGAAGGTTGAGGAGCCTTGGGCGACGCTCGCCAGTAACAGTGGCCGACGTTCCTTGATCTCGTGTAATACCGCTCATGCCTTATTGAACTTGACGCCTCCTATGGGACTCAGCCTCGCAGCGAAGCTCCCTAGTGGAAAAGGCAGAACATGTGTCATGAGCAAATATGCGGAGCTGGCTACCAAGATTTCCCGAGACAATTTCCAGGACCTCTAATGTCTCGTCTGTATGCATCCGTAGCTTTGCTAAGCCATGCCAGTGAGCGAGAAGGAACAATAGTCGGCAAACCGTAGCATCATGGGGCTCAGGGAAAAGTCCTATGAAGACAGGGATCGAGCACTAGAAAAACAGGTACTCTGTGAGTGAGTTTAGACTTGCGAATAAAGGACTCTTAAAATCCACCTGTAATAAGTCCTCAAAATCACGAGCAGCCATTTTTTTCAGTTCAGACACATTGCGCCTGAACCGTTGGATTGTATCACGTCCAAAAGTTGGGATTTGACGGTAGCTAGGGTAAGTGTCAGTGTGTAGCTCCGAGGTATCATTATCATTCTTACTGCTGATCAAGTTCAGAAAGGGCATCTACCTTGAGGCTATCTAACATCCGAAGCAGATGAACAAATACTGCCTTCCATACTCCTAGCTTGAATTCATGCAAAATATCAACAACGAGCATAAGAAAAAAATCAAAACCTGTATGACTGAGCCGCTCGGAGAAGGCATTCTTGATGCATGTGAGTTTCATAGATAGCAAGCTGACTGTGTGAGACCCACCTGGGTTGGAACTAAGGACTCCTCCTTCAGCAGTGCTTCGACTTGTGGCATGTCAACCACATAGTGTTTCTCGTAGATGAGCCGGCGGGCGTCAACAATGTTCCTCCGCCTCTCTTGTGTGTCCCTACATGTCAGAAGCTGGCGCTGGAGCATGTCTTTCTCTGTCCCAAAAAGATGCACATGGTCCTTGGGAATGATGCATCGTGGGCATGGACATGTACCCAGGTTGCAAACATTCGCTATCAGCACTCTGTAGGAAAGTTAGTGCTATGTTGTTACCACTGAATCCAATGTACATAACGACTTACTTTTCAGGATAATCAGCCGAATAAGTAAAAATGCGAGGATATAGCCGTCGTTCTATTCCATCAGTGCATGTGAGTACGAGTCTGTGTTCGTACGCATTGACAAATTCATTGTCAAGAAGCTTTTTCCACTGAGCATGGAAAAGTTCCCTATGACAATGCGTGAAGAATGGGTCACCAGGTAGTTTTCCTCCAAAGTTCTCCAAAACAAAATCCTTGAACGAGTCGGGTAACTAATAGATCCGTGGAATCAAAACGGAAACACAACCCTGAAATTGAGAGATGGTACTTACCGTCTGGAAATATGCAACGTGGCTACACAATTTAGCAGACGGCTGGCCCCTCTTATATTTTGTTTGATTTCCAAAGAATACATAGAGTGGCCACAACTTAGCATCCCCAAATGATGTAAGCTGCGTAGCATCAGACCAGAACATGAGCGCAACAATGCGACGGGGAAAGGTACATCTGGGCATGGGCGGAGACTCCAGCAGCTCGCAGTGAGCATCCAAGAATGACTTCGAGGTAAATAGTTCGCCATGGACTGTGGTATCGCGGATATTCCATGGGCGTCGCCAATGTAGCTCATATGGTTCGTAATGAAATAGATGGTGGTCATTTGGATCTAGGACCCTCTCGCGAATGATAGAAATGAGGGAGCGATGGTAGAAGTCGGGGACAGAATAATCTTTTGGTCCAGGATTTGCAGACCGTCGGGGAAAGGGTGCAGAGATGGTGACAGTTGTGCGCATCCATCCAGCATCGTTATCAAGCCATTCTATTGACTGTTCAACATCTCCGCAGACCCGCCTTTGTCTTCTGACACTCTAACTGGACAAGCATTGGAAACGAGACTGCGGCAGGTCTACCGGACTCAGTCGAATTCGTTTGGCCTTTTCCGTTTATATGACAAAGAGTTCCTTCCTGTACATGACCCGGAAGATATGTCAGACGACATTGCAGGGTCACGACCACCTGGAGCGCGGATGCTTCTGACCACATCCACTCAGCTATCAAATACGGAAAACCCATTCTATCCCTATCCAAACAAAGCTTCTCTATGCTTAGGAGATTGGTACTGGAACCAAGGCGCCTTGAAGTCCAAGGATAGCTTCAGGCGACTTTTGGATATTATCGGGAGTCCGTCCTTCAGGCCAGATGACATTCGAAACACAAAATGGACATCGATTGATCACTTCTTAGGCATGCTCACGACCGACCACCTATCAGATCAATACCATTTTCATCAACTCTCTTCCATCGATCTGGACGTCTGGGCCTTTGAATTTCGGGGGTATTAGGTGAATTCCACATTCCTGGTGCGTTTTGGCGAGTTCTAATGCATACACGTGATTGCTGATGCCCATCCGTCGCCCCTGACATCAACTCCAACAGGTGAGTCTCGCCTTTCGGACACGTTCTGATGATCTCTGGCAGTTAGCAGTTGTTTCTGCCTCGATTCCAACACTCTGGACGTCATTGCACACCATCGACATGTCTGTCTGACTTTGGATGCTTGTGGACGCATCTACCAGAATGTACACAATGCCGGCGATTGCCATTGGCTGTTGTACCTGTGCAGGCGTGATGGTCCATCGACTGCTTTGGGAGTTTGGACAGCTTTCCATTGTTGCGATATGGCGAGCATCCAAAAGTACCTTGTTCTTTCTCAGTCTCAAATAATATTAGGTCTGACACAGAACCCGTTCACACTCCGAATCACATCAGAATGTCACCGACAAAATGATGCCGTCATAATTAAGTGATTGCCCCATTCGGCCAAACATGACCTAGAGGACAAAGGCGTTATAAATGGGTAGGTAATCACTAACAAGTGATCCCGATATCGCTGCCATTGATGCCCAGTCCTTTTCATGGATTACCAGCCATACCACCCACCGATTACTCTCAGGAGGATTTTTGATAGGGATCATAGCCCAAATCCAAGTGATTCAATGGTGACTGCCCGTCAAATCTTTGATTTCGACACAGAACACCTCGTGCCGTGGGCTGTAGGCCATTCAACCGATCATGACAAGACACCCACGACTGCATGCCAGACAGAGATTGCTCAGGAGAAGCCTTGCCTCGTTCCTCCGCCACGAGGACAACTGTCAAAACCTAATCACGGCGGATACACGTTGCGTGATGTTCTTGGTTGGGATGGTCACAAATACAAGGAGGTTCAGGTGGGTAAATCCATTAGCAATTACAAGCCTATCGATATTATAATTGATTGTTACACAGAACGGACTGCACAGCATATGTGATGAATACCTAGATCTGTCCCGTCCATACCACAATCAGAAGGCTGAATCCCTTGCAGCATTTTTCGAAGCGGTGGGTGCTTCTTACATAGTTTCGCGTGCATATAGCATTGACTTACGCAGGCAAAGGAGGAGTTCCCGCTACTCGGCGATTACCAAGATTTATGGCCTGCCCGGGACTTTGCTAAAATGTATCTCAAGAACAAAGCTGCAGGAAATAAGGTTAAGGGCACACAGTAGCTGCATGGTAGATACTATGTAGGGTTCTCTTCATTTTACCCATCATTGCCATTCACTCACTATACGACAGCAAACCGTGGCAATGAGTGAGCAAAGCAATGATTGGCATAGCACGGTAAGCTCATTAGTTCACCAATGCCCTTCTTCTCTTTACAATGGAACTGATTCACTACATGTCCCAGCAGGATGCACTTGATTTCGCCTCCCTTACAGACTGTCATCTCATTAAAATCCCCGATATGGAACTTATTGCTAAGGATAACAGTGAAGCTACACGGTATCTAGATCACCTGTACGACATCTACAATGCTATGGCCATGAGCAACCCTGAGGTACTCATGCTCATTCTTTGTGGTCACATAGATATAGCTCTGATATTATACTGAAAGGGGGCACAATGTTTGCAACAGATGGTCATCTTACCCTTTGAAACCCGTCTTCAATGTCGCATCACAGCCAACACTGTCCCTAAACTAGAAGTAGAATCACTTGCACTGAAGATCGAGAACACTATTTTCACCAAGCACTATTTCATTGTTGCTTGCCTCACATGCATGCTGCTGTGCTTGAGTTCTTTGACTGTTAGTGATATTTTTGTCATCATTGTGTTGTCCTACTTGGTTGGGCTTCTCTATCACGCAAAAGACGTGGCAAATGTTAGTAGTAGGCACTAGTTTACCAATGTAGTTCAAAGATAAATTACATCAGGAGTCTCATCCACGCGCAATTTCTCCGATAAGTATTCCACACTATTCAGGGCACTTCGTCGAACTGCAGTGGAGAGCTTCGACCATAAGTGGTGCCAATTGACATGATTGAAACCATGTGTGAAGTCTTGGAAGCGCGAAGCTGCACTGATCGACTTGGGGCATATTAGTAAAGAAAGCACCAATATTGCTAATATTGCCACACGTACGCCGTGCATAGCATATGCGCACCCCATTGTTGTAAGGAGAACAGAGGCAATGAAAATTACCAAGAAGACAGGCACCCTCTTCGACAAGAATGAGCACAGTGTAGTATTGATTTCAAGATGCCTTGTCCAGATATACAAGCATACCACTTTGGAACATGCAGAGAGTACTGTTTGGCGGTGTCCTTACTACCGACCACCTGGAACAGAGGAAAACTTACTATTGTTTCCCTGGGTTTTCCAGATCTTAACAAAGGTGCCCTCTCCTGTACGGGACGTCCCTGTCGCAACCAAGATGTAAAAAGGGAAGTCGAAAGCCTATGGTCACAAAGTCAACGCTACACATTTGTACGTTAAAATGGAAGGAACGAACCGCAATGGCCTGCACAACATGTCCTGAAAGAAATAAGAACCATTCCCCAATATTGTCAAATCGGCTTACCTCCATGTTCCAATAACTGTAAGCATTCGCCCGACGACGCTGCCCAGATGGGAACTCTACCATCCGAAGATCCGCAGATAATAGCTGATCCACTCAAGACGAAGGAAACTTGTAAGGGTAGGTTTCTATCTTCAGAAATAGGGCGGTTTTTTAGGCGTAAATCGGGGTGAGAGCACCCTGAAAAATAAACATCGACCCCTTCTCCTAGGTTAGATACGATAACCTTCTTTTCGTCGAGGGCAAGGGCAGCATGTCCACTAAAATTATTAGAATAGAAAGGATAGCATAGCCAAGCAATACTTACACTAACCGGTGACCATGGATAGGATGAACTTGCCATAAGCATTGCAACATAGATATGTCCCAACATCTGGAATCGAATGTGATTGAATTACCTTCTAAAAGGAGAGGAAGTACTTACACAATCCCATGATTCAAGTAAGTGACAACTAGTTCACTCCCTTTCTCTTTGAATGCGACTGCTCTACCGCGAACTCTTTGGTCAGCCAGCTCGGTTACATTGAAGAGCTCAGGTGGTGCAGGTAAAATTTTCACTGTAGCATAATCCCCTGGCGAAAGTATGTGGTGAGTGCATTAATTGATGAGATGCAGAAACAACTAAACTTGGGCCAATTTGTTTGGCAATGTGAACCTCAGAACCAACAGCTACAGTGACGTCACCAGTGTAATAATCAATAGCAAGGGCAAATATAGACACCTTGAGACCAGTAAGGACGGACGTGCATAATTCATGAGCCTGTCTCAAAGTCTAATCGCATTGCAATGAGCGACAGTGTAGGTAGCACATACCTCGAAATTATCAAGTACTGCCAGGACACCATGGGTGCAGCCAACAAACAAACAATTGAGGTATCGAGGATCCCAAACGAGACTGAGAACCGCACTCGGACAAACGATGCGATATTTCGTGACACCAGTAATTGGCTCCCATATGACTAGGCTACCATCTTGGCTGCCACTAGCGAGGCGGCTCCCGGTCGGAGAAAATGCGAGCACATTAACCGATTCTGTATGATCCTCCAGGACATGTTCTGAAACGAACAGATTGAATGACAACTTCATTGACTGTGGAAGAAAGGATGTGAAAGGCAGGCAGTCGACATAAACAGAAGATGTATAACACTAACAAATTGACACTACAAGAATGGACGAATAAACTAAAATGTCATATGTATTACATGTGTGCTCAGGTATACAATAGCATCACCAAAGATACGATGCGCAATGATACAACACATCAATTCTGTACGATTTTATAGTACTCTTGTTAGCCAGCTGTCAATACAACTCCTAAAACACTCACTCGGTTCAATGATAACACCACTAGAAATTGTCCAGAGAGTTCAGGCCTCTGGTAAGGGCAACCGGCGAAGTGGCTTACGATATTCTGAGCTCGAATAACACGGTCACCCATAAATTGTCTGGAGAAGAGGCAACAGGGCAAACCAGAAAATCGACGGTACGGGTCATATGCAGCTTGCATGTCGTCAAGGGCTTGAAACTGCTGAATGACAAAGAAGATTTCCGTCACAAACTCCGTGTTGAGTCCTATCGCACGCTGTTGATGAATAAAGATTCGTTGGATTTCGCCTGCATGCTGCAAATTATCCCCCACAATGGTAAACAGGATACGACTATTCCTGACGTGCTTTGAGACACACGCAAACGTTACCCTGTTCATGGTGACTATTTGCTTGTCCTGTACATGAGGGTCGACAATCCACATATCTGGGTGCGGTGATGGTTGCGAACAATAGCAGGGCGGAGATAGTTCTTCATTAAGGCAAGAAATCAGATCTTGGTAGGTTTCAGTAGAGAGGACAGCCAGCTGGTCAGGTTTCTCCATCATGGCTGGGGCATCTCCGTTGCCATGACTCATATAGCTAAGCATTGTGATATCACTATGCTGGGAACCAGAAAATGCAGACCCAAAATATGCAGAGAACAGGACTTGAAATTCTTTTACGAAGTCTGGCATATTTCCCTGCATTAGTAATGTTTTCAGGTTGCCCGTTTGGCAGAACGCTTTTGCCAGTGTATGCTCCATTTCACCTGTTGCTGGAATTAGTCTTCGTGCCTATTCGGACATTTGTACACATACCGACTCAGGAATTCGTATTGAAACGCTGAAGGATACCATTGTAACGCTCAAAGGGGAATGCCCACCACCCATGAGCAGGTCCAAAGGCACGTAAACATTCCGGAATATGAAACGACGCGTAGTTATTGAAGACTAAAGCGCGAGAACCAAAAAGCTCGAGGGTACTTTGGACATAGTATACCAGATGCTGTTCAACAAGTTCTATGTGCTGCTCAGAGGTAGAGCGTGTGGTTGCCCAATGACGAGAGAAAGGTAGTTGTGGAGTAGAGCCTGCTCTCTGCTACTCGCACCTGGATGGCCCCAAAGTCTACAAAGCGTGATCACCAGATTCACTTGACAAGCCGTGCGCCATTGATCAGCTTTAAGTTTTCCATGACCTCGGCTACCAAGATTGTGGGGAGCCCTGGAAATCCATGATGGTAAGCTCATGTTCACCATATCTGCCCAAACCTCTGATAGAACAGAGTGATCCAGCACAACAGTAATTGGTGCGTCTGCCCAGGCTGTCGAAAGATCCACTATGGCCCGAGGAAATATTGCTGGACGACGTATCTCTGGTTTGTCATGTTCCTGGTACTAATTACCGGGTTACTATGTAATCGTTCATGAAACCTGACGACTCACCCAATCAAGCAATGCCTTGGCATATGCCAATTTACCAATGACTTGATCTTTCTTCCTTAGTCGTTCCAGAGGATTACGACTAACGTTCGTTTTGGGTCGCACATTGTTGGCCTGTGTGAGGGCAACGATATAGCCTCTTCTGACGCGGTTCAGACCTGTGAGTGAACCAAGCTTGATGGCATTGATGGCAATATCCAATTCGCGCTCCTGTTCCACAGGAGCATGTGGTTGCACCTGACACTCATCGATTGGTTTGGCGTCAGCCGACATACCAAGAACATTGCGGCAATGGTGTTGAAGATCTCCAGCAAAAAAATTGTGCATCGAATCTATCACTGTGAACCTTGTTGGGTTCCAGTAAGTCAAGTGCAGTAGTTCGCACCATCGGATACCGAACTGAGCATATATTTTCTCCTGGATACCTTCGGACTCTGCATCTCTCCACAACTCTGTGATGGCAACATGTTCTTTCCATGTGCGATGCTTCCATGACGATACATCTGTGTTCGCAATACCTGCAGCTGTTTGTAAGCAGAATGAACAATATTTTCCTTCCAGATTACCAAGTCCTGCAAACCCTGCTGTTTTCCGCGCGGCCAGCAAGTCGCAAACAAGTGGAATAACCGCACAGAGTACCAGGCATCCAAAGGCATGAGCGGCGGTGTGGGTTAACTGGAATCCAGGCGACCAGGCATCAATTAAGTCATCAACAAGCGGCCGGATGACATGGTTGAGGTGATAGGAAGAGGGCTCATGTGGACCAGGGATTATCCCAGCAAGGTAAACATTTTCAAGTTGATAGCGTAAGTCGACAGGGAGGTTTAAACAAACCATGTAGACAGCGCCAAACGAGACATGCTTGCCACTTTGTTTTGTGCCAAACAGATTGAACCAATCAACAAACATACTGAACGCAAGATGAATCTCCGTGTTAGAGGGATTGGACTTGAAGAACACTTCGCCGTCAGGACCTTTAAATTGTCTAAGGACTGAACCGTCCCAAATGTCGTACATAGTATCGGTCATCGGGCCAGGAGTCTGTCGTAACGATGCCATCACATTGGCTCTGGAGAGAAAGCATGCTAACCATGACCGAAGGGGCTGATATGAGAAGCGACGGGATGGGATACGAACTCCTTGTTTTTTGCTTTCTTGGAAAAGTGAAGCGCCACAAGGAGGACTAGTAGGTGTTGCACAATGGCTGCACGAATCCGGGACACCATGATAGTCACTGGGCTGTTCTAAGAATGGGCCATACAGGCTGCAGCAGGTGGGGCAGCAGATATATTGGCGTAGTTCTGGGTTGATGTTCAGCAGCATAAGCGTGGTATGTATGTCCATAGGCCAATCTGAGGTCAAATTGTGCAGTCACGGTGGATTAGTAGCGTTGTTGAGAGGCACAGAGGTCACGATAATGCGGAGAGCTGCGAGCACAAAGTTGGAATGTTCCCTTGAAAGTCCTGAGAAAACGTGTAGTATACTGGTCATGATAATACTGAGTAACATTGGGACAGCGATAGATAACATTGATTTCCAAGTGTGATACAAGTGCCCTAAGGTACCGTTACACCCATTCATTATTCAGGAAAGCTAGAGTCTACCGGATTGCACAATTATTGGGGTGGAATATTGAGAAACACTGGCACTAGACGCCCCTACGGTCTGCTGGCGAGTCCATTCAAACTGTATGGTCCGGTTAAGGTGGTCAAAATGCTCCTGTATCTCCATGATAAGTGTCTGCTTTGTGGCGCTAATCTCTTCATGATCATCACTCGCAATCGTATCCACAAGTTCTAACAGCCTCCTAATGGAGCGATAATGATGAACAAATGGACCAGAGGCAGAAGAAGAATCAATCCAAGCTGATCGGTCATCGGATGGTGTCGAGTTTTGGTGCAGGAAGGACAGGCCAGGTGATGGAATGCCAGTGAATGTAGAGATCAAAGACGCATAAAGATCGTGATACTGCCGCAAGGGTTCAGAGGCAGCTGGAAAATGGGTTACCTGAGGTGTAGGCTAAGCAATAATCTCCATACCATGAATCGACCCGTTATCCTGCGCATCTATGTGTTCAAGCTGATCCTCGATTGTACGCTGATTGTTTTCTTCACTGCGACGAGCCTTGGATGAAACCACGGGATCAGGATCAATGGGTGATCCGGCCGCAGCAGTTAATAACTCGACTTCTATATCTTGCCCTTGTCGAGCTGAGTGCCAGATTTTGTTGTCCCGGCAGTGTTGATGAACTGTTGAAGGGGCAAGCAGACGGCCTGGAGATGGTAGGTTTGTTCGAGAATCCTGGGTCAATATCTCGTTGCAGCGGTACACCTGACAGGTGCAGCAAACTTTGTTCTTTGCCATGTAGCGTGGCGAGGACCTACAGAACTTGACAACAATCACATAACTTTGCGTCGGTTGAGTTGGGACTCCACGATCAACTTGATTAATGAAGACAAGCAAGTACTTAAGTACACGTGAGATGAAAGGTCTGACTCGTGGGGAAACTATCGACTATGGAACTGCTCTCGCTCCGAAGTGGACTGTTGCTACCAGGAGGTACAGCATGAAATTTGCAGCCGTGTCGCGTAGTGATCAGACATCGGGGCAGATATTTTGAGGGCGATCAGGGAGCACGCAGCATGCAAGTCAGGGCGAATATTTTGGGGGCGATTCCCTGGCATGAGACTTGAAAGAATCACGAACGTCGCCAGCAGCAAGTCCAGCAAGTCCAGCTCAGCATTGAAAGCGCTGCAGTGCAGCAATGCCAGCTATCAGTAAGAGCTGCAAAAATATGATAAAAAAACAGTGAGGCGAAGACAAAGAAAACTACTCACCACATGCGTGATGAAAACAGGATATCGCACCAGTTGATTTTGAGATCGCCTGTACGACGTAAATCCGACATGTAAGCAAATTGATTTGACATTATAAACGTACCTTCACACCTTGGAACTTGTGCTTGTAACCTGACGTTCAGGTGTGGCAATCAGGGACATAAGCCGCAACATCTATTTGACATCAATGCGCAACAAAATGAGTCGGGAGTCGTCTTCGTCACTTGAAGTTGTGACGAACAAAAGCTAGGCTTGCGGCGTGGATGCGATGTCGAGTTCTGACGATGAAAAAAGCCTCAGAATTCATGCACTGGATGACACGTTGCTTACCTAATATAGAGCTGGTGTTCTTCGGCCGTAGATTTCACATCAAAATTGTTGACTTAGCTAGACTGGCACACCGAGCTATCGAGAAATCCTCTGTTCTTTTTAAGTCACAGACGGTAGCATTAAAAAATCAAAAAATTCTAGTGGAATCAACCTGAGCAAATTGTGAGTACATCGACACATTTTACAGACGACTTCTAACACTCATGTTTATCACTCGAATTTTTCGTCCGTGGTGAATCCGAAGGCCAAATTAGGGGGGGTCTTTCCAGGGCTTTGCCTGCTGTGTCAGGTCATCTTTGGACGAAGTCACTCTGGGCCTGCTCCAACGTGCACGCTGGTCTGCCCACCGTCAAACTCGCCACAGATGAAGAAGCCCTCCAATGATAGAAAGAAAGAAAGAAACGAAGACATGCAGGACAATGCACTGATGCAAATGGCAGACTTGTCCCTGGTGGGAGGAATGGGAACAAGGCGAGCATGAGCGCACCATGAGCGTCTCCTTTCGCGATGCGTGTGTGTGTTCGTATATACATATGCGTTGTCTGCGTGGGACTGAGCATGCGCAGCACCTTTGCATGTTTTTCGGATCGCGTGCATTAGGCTACCAATGACTTCAGAGTCGGACGACCGTGGCCACAGATCGTGCTTGGTGTACGATCTATCTGGGATCATGTACGCACTCTCATATCACACATACCTTCACTCACCCACCACTTGCCCAGTTCCGCATTTACTTAGGTCTCCTGACTTCGATGCCCGTGTATCGCAGACCCAAAGCAAAGGAGCGCAGATTGGACCATCCAGATGTTGGCTACGTCAATGAGCCATAAGAAGATGAAGCCGATCGAGCCAACTGTAAGAGCACGATCGAGACGTAGATGACCGTGTTGAACAGGTGTGTATGTTGGATGTAATTATTTACTCTATGACCCTGCTGAGTGCTCATGCCATGATCTCAGTTAGATTCCCAGCGCATGGTCTCGACTACTCGTCGGTATTGCTATGAACCGATGGGTGGATACTCGTCTACAAAGTTTGTGTCTTTTGAATACTTGTACTAATCCCATCAACTCTCACTTTACCACGGACTCAACCACCCCCTCCCTCCGACCAATTCATCACCTCCCCCGCTCATTACCACAATCGCCCTTGTGTGCGGAACCCTGAAGGGGCTGCACTCTGTGCACTGCACAAGCGGATCGTGCTGGGTAAGCCCGTGGATAGGTCGGGTGTCCTTGTCGTGTCGGTGGACAAGATTGTGTCTTCGAGGAAATGCCATAGCTACGGCGAGATGATTAGATTGTGATGTGCTACTGCTAGTAGGGACACCGTGCTGAAGCTACGGGGCTCGGTCACAGGTTTGATGGTCACCTTGGGAGTACGAAATGGGTCAAGCAATGAATTGTTTGTATTAGAATTGACAAGACCTAGATAGGACTAAAGAGATGACGTTCAGAGAACGAAACCCAAGATCTCGACAACACGCGATCGTCCTGTGTCTGCCCTATAATTTGCCTTGGTCTTTGCATCTAGTGCCACCAGTCGTTGGAATGAAAGTGTCCTACACGTGTATTGACGCTGTTCCTTGATTCATAGCGAGCAGACAACTCGACTGCACCATGTCCTGCCCACAGTGCTCAGCGCTCAGACCCAGGGCCCGAGTCGTCGCCGCATGAAGTGTATCAGCGTGTTTCGCTCGCGATCTCGCACTTTGCCATGTATGTCTCACCTAGTGACTTCGCGATTATCTGCCCCCGTTGTCCCAGGCATGACCTCACTCTTGTATAGATAACTCACTGTGCAACCTTCTCGCTTCCCATTCCGCCCCAGCACCACCCCCTAATTATCTATTCCATCCCTTCAGCCATGGCCACTACTCCCGCGAAAAAGTCGACCTTTTGCTCACCCGTCGGGACGGTGATTCAACGCTCCTCGACTGCATTCAGTATCCCCAGTTCTACCTGGCTGCGCAGGCTCAGCAACTTCCCCACCCCCCGACTCCGATACCGCGTCCACCACAGGCTCTTTTTATCCACCCACACCCGAGTGCAAGGACTCTAGTTCATCCCTCATCAAACTATAGATCCCAGCTCAACCCGCTGTATCGACGCCCAGCCCTATTCCTGAATCGCCCATTTGCGAGGCTGCAGCCTTATCTCCTGAACCCGCACCTGCTCTCCCGAAAGGGCCGTCCTCCCTGCTTTCCGGAGAGGTCATCTCTGCTGAATGTACAGAGTCAACTCGCGGTCCTACTCCAGCACCGTCTGTACCTGAAGAAGTCCCCGCACCTCCCCCTGCCCAGCCCATTCCAACTCTCGTCGTCAACGATCCTACAGACAGTGCTCCGTCAGTCTTCACCGACGAGCCAGAGGAACTGTCAGTACCAGTTTCATACACGCGCATGGTCGCGCGAATCCTATTACGAGTCGGTACGTTTTGTTTTTGCATCGACTGCATGGAATGACTATCTTATCTTGTACACTACGCGCAGCACATTGGCACCAGGTGCACCTCAGGCCGCACAGACCTCTACCCCGCGACATCAGCCATATGCACACTGCAAAGTACACGCCGATCTTGCACACGGTGCTGATGGTTTCTACGCCTTTCTATGTCGTGTGCTCGCTAGACAAAGAGAAAGAGCTCTATGGAGGCAAACTCGACTCCGATGCAACTGTAGACACGACGTTGGCAGACAAGGTTCGTCGTATTTCTGCTTGTATGCACCTGACTTACATGGAGACATTGCAGTCCATTCCATAAACCCTGAACCCCACATCGAACCTTTTATTTCCATTTGTGCGGCCATAGGCACCATTCATCTCCCATTTTACATTATTTCCCCTGTTTATTGGTATTGAATTTGTACTCCCATTCGCCATACCAGTTGGATTCCTTTCCCCACCACATGATTCCGATGCATGATTATTTCCACTGTACTGTACGAATCAAAGATCAATGTAGCATTTCCACGTACGGCCAACAAGACCCTTGTTTCACTGTGTTGTTAATGTTCCGTGGTTACCTTCCTGTTGTTATTGCCATGCCATGGTGACATTGGCCATGGTCATTGTCTCACTATGGTGGTTGTGTCATGGGGAGATGTTGTTGTGCTCCGGTTTTCGTCATCGTCGTTAAGGTGTCGCACGTCATTGGGGGGATCCAACACCTCCATCTATGACATCGACGGCGCTCTCAATGTGCAACCAAATGAGCACACTCTCAAGCAGCTACGTTTGTCCTGTGCGTGGTCATGGATCACGTTGAAGAGCACACTCATGTGATCCAAGGCTTCTTGTTGTGCGGGAAGCAGAGAGCCCTTGTGCAGTTGCAACGATCGGTGGTGGGGGGCATGGATTCCCAGTGTGGAATAGTGTAGCGAGGGGTATATGAGGCTGGGTAGGGGTGCTCTCGTTGGAAAGCCAGACATAGATATGGGTTGCGGCGGCGGCAGCGCAGGCATAACAGGAGTGGTGACAGAGTTAGTGGAGGAAGGAGGAACCTCAGCCTGTTCCTTGCCTTTTCAACCTCAACAGTTGCTCCCCTGCTACGCCAAATCAATTGCAAGTTGGCGAGTCTAATGCGATAAAAGTTTTCGGAGATGTCTAGAGATGCATTGAGGACAGAACTGCACGGATAGAGGGTTAGGGCCATTGACAGTATACAGACTTCCTCGGTATTGTAATCCGTTTCGAAACTAATAGATGCTTAGCACCCTGTCCTTCGAAGACCATCGATAAGTGTGTCTGAGTGAAAAGTGCTCACTTTTCTACTGGGAACTTTCTGATGTCATTTGGGTGTTTCTTGACATGCGTCTTTCGTCCGCTGCGCGGGTGACAGGGGCATACGAGCAAGTGGGTATGATCATTGACTCATACGGTAAACGAGTAAAGGATGGTTTAGTGATAAAGAGTGGAGTGACGATGGTCACTGCTGTGGACGACAAGGTGGATTTCACCGCCGCTCGCGATAATTGCTTATAAAAATGAGAGAAGGTCACCTATGAATGTTGTCTATGACGAACGCGTGAAAGAGCAATATATAGGAAGGATATATGTAGTAAGAGGAATCGGAGGACATACTCGATCTTAAGGAGAATTCTGCGGGATTCTGGACGTAAAACTGGGGATTCTGGACAGGAAAGTGTCAGAGCACGATGCACAATCGATGGTCACCGTATGCACCGAGGAGTTGGTGTCAGATGATAACTAAACCGAGTGCGACTAACGAGTGTAGACAGATATTGTCCCGTGGTTCTGCGAGCCTGAAAGGTGCTATTTTCTCCATTGCACGTAGTGCGCATCGGGTGAATACAGACATCGATCGACATCGTTGTTGACATACAGGCTGAATTCGACTCAATTAATGGGTGTTATCGGAGTTTGAAACCCATCATGGGCGGACCGGCCGGCCCACCGATGTGGGGGCAAAACAAACCAACGCGTCGACCAAAGTCGTGCCTCCGTCCAAGAGGGTCAAGACACAACAATGTCCTCGAGATACGCCTTCCAATCACCCTCCATCACAAGCGAGAAAGGCGCATACCGTATGCGCGCACCGCGAAGCACCCGTCCAGCCTTCGAGTCCACCGTCAGACATGACTCCAGTAGTGTCATGGCGAACGCGAACAAACACGTACACTGCGAGCCGGGACCACCGACACAAGATCGTAAAGTCGCTTTGGTCGTTGCTCTGCTTGCTATTGGGTCGTGTTTATGTTTCGGGACCGCGTATTACTTGTATACGACGAGGTGCGGCACGCGTTCTTTTGTCTCTTCCTCCTCATGTGGCTCTTGTTTTGTTTCTGCTCCTCCCTCTGCTTTCCGGAAATGTGCTTGTACTGATTCCAACCTATCTAAGCCAACGCAGTGTGCGCATATGACGTTGGCAGTCTACGCACTCGCTCTGCCCTGATCAGACTCAGCAGCGGGTCATTCACATGCATCCGGCGAACGGGGCGCCTGGATATCCGTTTACTTTCCTGCCCTCGAAGTTATGGGAGTCGGAGAACAATGTGGTGCGCGCGTGAATGGCCAGTGATCCACGCACGGGATCGGCTGACAGGCCTTCCATCAAATCGGTGCAGCGGTACGATGCTTGTGTGAGATACGACAATGTAGTCGAGGACTGAGGAGAGTAATAGCACCTATGTATATGTGGTATATGCATCCATAGTATCCAATAGCGGTGTGTGGCATAAAGCTAAGTACATACAGCACTCGGTCCATCGATAGCGAGCTCGAGAGTGAAAAAAAAAATAGCCAAACCAGTAAAACTATCCAAGATAGAAAGGAAATGATTAAAATGATCGTCTAAAAAAAATCATAGTCCAACGCTGAGATGTGAAGTCCATACCATACCATGCCTATGCCTACCGCCACATCACTTTGTAACGGCCCGCAAAGCCATCGCAACCTTCCTCAGTCCACTTTTCCCTCCCATGCCGGTTTTCGTACCAGTCCCATTGCTGTTGGTGTTGGTATTGCTCGTGCCAGTGTCCGCGCTTGTGCTAATGCTGGTACTGGTGCTCGTCGGCGTACCCGACCCCGACCCCGAACTCGACCCAGACACACGATCCATACGCCCGCCCATGCTGGCACCCTTCCCAGCACCCCGCCTCCCCAGTTCATCGACGCCTCTGCCACCATCACGATCGCGTAAACTCCCCCTTTCTCCCCTTCCGCCTGTGATATCCGCGACGGGCAACATTAACGGGGAAACTGGACCTAGCATAGATGGGATGCGACTGTTAAGCGATCCCATGTCGCCCACACCGTTGGCGCTGTGAACCCCATTGGCGTTTGTGCTGTACACACTGTTCATGTGTGGCGAAGCCGCCGCCCCACGGACTGTCCCCACACCATGGGACACGTGCAGTCCATGCGCATTGACGGGAAGATATTGCGCAGGAGCATACATCCCCCCAATGCCCATGCCCATGCTCCCCATGCCGGGCACCCCAGACATACGTGGGGAAAGCGCAGGATGTACTGGCACACCAGATACACCCATATGTGCCGACGACATCCGCGCTGCCGTACTCGTCGGTACAGGCGTTGGAACAGAAAACGCTGCACTTTCTGGATCGATCATCCGCTGAAAGGCATAAAGCCCCATGAACGCGTCGTTGCCTGCGTTGTTCAGCAAACACGCTGGCTGGACTCCGAGTGTGCACAGCAGCGCTGCGAGACTTGGGCGTGGCGTGTACTTCTTCGATGATGGTTGTCCCTGTGGCTGTGGTGGAGATGCACCGGAGAGTGTACGTTCAAGTGCAGTAGTATCGATTACGAGGACATTGTGTGGCAACTCTGTACACAATCATTTTCGGTATCAGACACGGAACGAATATGGTGTGGGTACGTACTGATTTTCATTTCCTCAAGGCGCTGGATATCCACATTTACACCGTGACCCACCAGAATAAGGTTATTTGCGGAGGTCTCCACGTCGGGGCTGAGAATACTGCTGTAGAGGAATAAGGTAAGGTAAGGATGGATGGAGAGGACACACACACCTAAACACAGACTGAATGATGCGTGGCAGCTTTGCCTTGGGGATCACCTGGCTCTCACCGAACTATTTAGATGCGACGCATTATATCAGTTGCTGCAGAAAAGCGCTAACGGACTTACCGCATACTACAGGAATCAATGCACCAACCAGCATCAGCATCGAGGTCAGTGTCCACATATCCAGGGTGAAGGAGCAGGTATATGCGCGCACCTGCCATGGGTAGGTAGGGTTCACCCTGTTGACGACCTTGTCCGCATACTCGGCTACGATGTAATGTCCTTTTCTGTGTCAAGCCATATGAGAGCTTCACATTGTCCACGCACACGACCCAAGGATACTTGCTCACCGGTAGTTCGTTTCCGGGGTGGGAGGCCACACGCGTAATCTAGACCCAGCCCGGCCCACCCCCCAATTACGCATCAGCGCACGCACGAGCAACACGTAACAAGGAAGGCACGGAAGGGATGCACTGCGGGAATACTCACGCATCAAGGTGCCCACATCGCACGGCAGCATATCCCCACTCCAGACACGATTGGCTATTCCTCTCTGACCACGTAAACGCCACCGCTACAAACGTTTTATCCCTCGCTGCCCATAGTGAGCGCGCTGCATCTGGGTCTCCGGCGCGTACACGGGCACGAAAGGTCGTGAGTGCGACGGCTGGAAGCGTGGCGTGTAATTTTTTGTATGATGTCCAGTCGCTTACTTTGCGCAGTTGTCTGTGGGACGATTCGGAAGGTGTTACACGGAGCATGTTCTCGATCTGGGGAAGTGTTTCGCCGAATCTGTGTGCGTGAGTGCGCGTGAGTGATGGATCAGGATACCCAATATGCCTCGCCCCGAAGGAGCTGGTAGGAGAGAAAAAGGAGGAAAAGGTACCTAGTACGAATCATTTTGAGGAATGCCCCGATGGAAGTGAGACGCGTGACGATATGTGCACGTCCGGTGTGTATGTCTGTGACTGTGATAACGGGCCATGAGAACGTGAGGAACTGCTCAAATGTGTCGAAGAGGTGTCCCCATGACCGGTCATGCCTGTACGATATTCGTTACATATGTGTGTGTATACTTGTGAGCGAGCGTCCCGCGGGCCCCGTGTAGGAGGGAATGGATGATGGCAGAAGAGAACGTACCACGGGACATTGTGTAACTGGAAATAGCCCATGTACGCCGAGTATACCTGGAAGGGTGATATTTGAGTGGTCAGTGTTCAGTATTCGCACCCGCCTTGATCGGGAGGGTGCGTACAGACTGGAGATCGTACTCCCATCCTTGGGGGTCGACGAGATGGAAGTCGGACATGGTCGCTTGAGTCGACCGTCGAGACGGCAAAGGAGAAAGAAAAGCCCTTCAGAGTCGACGACGCTGTGGGAGGCAAGCACGGCCCTACGGATAAACTTGAGGAACAGGCGAGGATGACAATTCAATTGAAACTAATTTGGTCAAGTACGGAATGCGGCTTGAAGATCGCGACCGCACCACCACCGCCAGTACGCCGCTTTTACAACACACAGGCCTCTCGTTCAGACAGATATAATAGTAAAATACATTGCACAGGGCGTCTCTGTGTAGGTACAATCAATCATGGAACCTACATAACTGTCCATATCCATCAGTGGCACCTAGAACAGCAGTCAGCATTGATGCACGTAAGAGAACGTTGTATGATGAAGAGAAGATAGTGTCAGAGACTTGAATGGGTCCATACGGACGACGTCCAGCGTGCATGCACGTCGCGTGTTGCAATCGTTGCATCCTAGTATGTTGTGTGAAACTTTCGAAAAGGGTGCTCTCACCTCAGTCAGGCTCGTCAGGTCCGTTGTGTGTGTCACGAAACTCCAGGTGGAGGAGGTTCTATGTAACCAAGATAAGAGAGTCAGTACCACGGCTCCACTTTGATGCAACGAGGGAGAAAACGGAATAGGCAAGGATCAGAAAATGAATAAGGTCATCTCATCACCAGAACAAGCTGGCTGTCGAAGTGAGCTGAGTTGTAAAAAGTTTTCATCATACGTGTGTGCGGCGATGCAGGAGTCGATGCAGAAGTAGTCTGATTTGAACTCACCGTCGCTATGTGCTTGACGAAGGAACGCGCTTGAAGCTTTGGCACTTGGTCTCCCCCCGGCTTAGTCATCCCAAACTATACAGCACCAACCATTCTCTTCCCACGCCCCGTTCAGCCACACACAGGCGAGTATACGCTCACTGCGCACTCTAACCCGCAAGGATAGGTGAAGATGCAAATCTTCGTCAAGACACTCACAGGAAAGACAATCACCCTCGAGGTTGAGTCCTCGGACACAATCGACAATGTCAAAGCCAAAATCCAGGACAAGGAGGGGTGCGTTTCTTTACCCCCTTCCTTCCTTGCTGCATAGAACTGACGTACCGGGATAGGATTCCGCCTGACCAGCAACGCCTTATATTTGCAGGAAAGCAGCTCGAAGATGGACGTACATTGTCTGATTATAATATCCAAAAGGAGTCAACGCTGCACCTTGTCCTGCGGTACAGTTCCCTTCCTCTTACTTTCTAACGGTATCTTACCTTTGTGTCTGTATCACCATCCCCTTCGCGCCCCCTCGCTCGCTCATGCCCACGCAGCCTCCGCGGTGGCATAATCGAACCCTCTCTCAAGGTCCTCGCAGCGAAATACAACTGCGACAAACAAATCTGCAGAAAATGCTATGCACGGCTTCCCCCTCGCGCTACGAATTGTAGGAAGCGCAGCTGTGGACATTCGTCACAGCTTCGTCCGTGCGTCTCCCCTCCCTTTTTTTGACCGCTTCGTGTTGTTTGACGTATGTGTAGAAAGAAGAAGTTGAAGTAGTCGTCGGCCTCGCTCGTCTCGTCTCTGGTGTGGATGTACAGATGCGGATGCAGATACGGACAGGAGAGAGAATAAGAGAGCAGGGGGACTGGTATGCCTGCGATTATGATCCTCCCCACCCACCAGGCGTCAGAATGTTGTACCACTGCTACATCTTCTCGCAACAGAATCCAATTTTTTCCCAAATTGAAACTCGAACCTGGAAATTGCTCCTAGTTACTATGTTCGATTGATGCTCGAGGTGGTTCTTTCCAAGCTCGTTGCTTGTTCGACCATTCAACCTAATCACCGCTTGATCAAACCGGGCAACATGCAGACCATAACTGAATGAATTGATCGGGCAGCACAAGGCCACCGCTGAGCAGAGTGGTGAATAGCAATGAGTGGGCATGGAAGCAACGCTATCGATCATACATGGAAGACCACGTTTGATTCCGTGCTAACACCTTCATGTCCGTGAATCACCACCAACGACGAACAAGAAGTCTTCTTTTTTCTGCAAGCGAAAGTACAGACGAACCACTTCTTTTAACGAAGCAACACGCACCAAGCACATCACCAACACAGGTCGCAGCGTCTACCAGAAAAAGGAACGAAGTGACAAAAAGAAGTCGAAATCGGGCAAGGAAGGGGAGACGGAATGGAAGGCGGTATGGAAATATTTAGTCCATGAGTACGTGTATATGTAAGGAGTCCGATGCGCCGTACGCACGCATACACGTAAATAGAGTCCCAGTCCTACTACTGTCCTGTCACAGGTGAAAGAATAATTCGAACATCAAGGACTGCAGTGTCTGAAATTTGGCTGGGTACGTTTTGAAGCCAACCATCATTCCTAACCCATCACCACCCCCAACTCCCAAAAACAAAACAAAAGCGCACCAAGGAAGCACTGTCCCGTTGATCTCGCCTTGAAAAAGGGGGCACTCAAGAGGGTCGCTTAATAAAGAAGCACAGCACCTGCTGCGCAAGACAAGACGAGCACAGCCGCAGGCCAAGCCCCGCCGAAGCCACTGAAGACGCTACGCGCACCACTGTTGTTGAAGCTCGTAGGTGTAGCTGTCGTACTGGATGTACCTGTCCCAGATCCAGAAGATGTACCCGAGGCAGATCCAGTGGATGCATGGGAGCTGTATGCATCGGTGGTGAGCCCATCTGTCATGCAAAATCACTTGTGAAACCCTACGTAGTGGGAGAAATGGCAGTGCCTGTCCCGGTTGAGCTCGGCGCAGTGGAAGTGGGTGAGTTTGTTGCGGTTGTTTGTGCGCTGATGCTGAACATTCCACTTGTGGAATATATGTCGTTGACGTTGCTATATGGGCGAGCAGCAAGGGATAGGTGAACGAGGGAATAGGGACAAGGGAGGGAGGGCTTACCTGGGGTTGATAGCTTCGAGCTGGTAGTTGGTGCTATCGGAGCGCGTCAATGCATTAGCATGAGACATGGCAACCACGGGGGAAAAATACAAGTAACAAGGAATGGTACACACTCAATAGGCACCTGCGGCAATTGAATAGTCAACTCCCCCAACGACGTCTGCACATTATTCGCAATGGCAAACGTATTGTGGAAAGCAGGATTAACGAGCTCAATGGAGAAGTATGGTGGATCAGTGTTTGTTGCCGACCAAGTAATTGTGACTGTTCCGCCTGTTGTTGCGCCTGTGAGCGGGTTGATGGTGAGTGCGAAGACGAGCGGGAGAGCGAGAAGGGCGGTGCTGTTGGGGTGGTCATAAGTACAGCGGCAAAGATGAGTAGGCACGGGATACATACAAGAGTCGGGCGAACATGATGAGCAGAGAGTGAGCGACGAGAACGACGACGGAACGAAAAGGAGGAGAAAGGGAGGCGTTTTATTGCAAGCTCAATTCCCACGAGGATGCTAACTGTCAGGTTTCCCACGGCAAAACTACAAACTAATCCGGAGTTCCGAGGTAATAAGTACTAGGTTAAGTACATACTAATAGATCTGGCAAACGCACCGTCGGACACGCACCGCAAGGACAGGGAGATACACGCACCTCATCAAACGGCCTTGTGTCGCTGAAGCAGCTCTCCCAGACCTCGTTGACGGCGCGTTCGGCTGATGCGGTGTCTGGACATGCTGGGTTTGCACGGACGGAGAGGACCGCACGGCGGCGGACACATGCCTGTGGACACGGGCACGGGCACGGGCACAGGCACGGGAACAGAGTATACATTAGTTGCTATCAGAGTGATGCGCAGACACTATACCTGATGCTGCTTCGAGAACGACACGTATCCCCGGCCCAGCTCACGCATGTATCTACAGTCCCCACTAAGACTGTTCGCGCGGATCTATCCACGCATCCATCAGCACCGAATACACGTATCCGTCCATGCACACGCGCATGTCACGGACTACGCACCTCACTACAAGCATGATGCCGCAAATTCTGCCAATCCACGTTAAACTTGCAATGATCGTACATATGGACGAGTTCATGTGCAAGGGTATCCTCCATGTGCTTTTTGCTCCCAAAATGGCCTTGGCAAAGGACTATTGCACCTGCGGGATGGAATCCGCCGGAACGGGTGGGGTCGCACGGGGCACAGATGATGCTGGAGGGCGGGATGGGGCAGCCCGACAGACGGAGATGGTTGAGCATGAATACGACTTTGGGACCTGCTCGCGGTATGGTGATGCATTATGATGTATACGTAGTGCAGGAGTAATAAAGAAGAAGGGACAGCACGTACTGTAGTTGAGCAATTCTGCTTTCCACTTCTCACAACGTGCGTATTTCTGCTGTTCGAAATTACGTTGTCGTTCTTCTGTGCTCGTGCGGAGACCAGTGGCTCGTGCTGCTTTGTTCAGCCATCGCTGGAACGAACGGTCGTTGTCGTCGGGATTCATCAAGGTATTTACATAACGGCCGCAGGCAAGGCGCTTAAATTTGGCTCTTTGCTGCCCCTCTGCTCGCGTTGAGCATTCAATCAAATTATCCCAACGTTGCGAGACTTGATAGATATATATTCCGAGTAGAGTAGCAGAAAAATCAATCTATTGCCCCAATACTCGAGTGACCATCTGTGCTACCTAGCTACCCTTCCTACGCACTCTCGGCCATCCCGGTTCCGCGCATATTATCATGATGAATCCATGTAAGAAACGTGACGAGGGAAATGCAGAGGGAGATACGCGCAAGAATCAGGTAACGAGTCACGATGGAACCACGAAGGAGTGAAACGACTTTGGGTGCTCGGGCCATGGGTAGACTGGACTTCAACCAGACCACCGTGGTTGCGGTGAACGAGGCTAGAACTCGCAACGCTATCCCGATCTCCTGCAAGTAGCCTCATCCCCATCTTTCCTTCTCGTCCGCTTTGCAATCACTTACCAACATACCCGTTCCCGCACTCGCAGGCGGATTAAGGCTGTGCACGATTCCACCAGCTCGCCAGGTTACAGGATAAACTCCAGCTGTGCTGATGCTATGCGGAACGAGTATAGAGCATGCAGGAGAGTGTGCCTATGAGATGGGCTGTTTACTGGGATTTCGGCGCAGTTATGGATGTGTGTGACGGGTGGAGATCGGGAGGATGATAGGGCAAGAAGCCAGAGAGGAGTAACATGTGAATGGTCAGACCGGGGATACGGGGAGGGAGAGCTGGCTGGCTGTTTATATTAGGTATCGGATATCAAGTGTTAGAACCAGTGTGCGCATCAATGAGACCGAGTCCAAATATACCGGGTTCAGATCAAGTCGCAGCTGCAGATACGGGGGCCGGAGGAGGCGCAGAGGCGGACGTACTTGATGCGCCGGCGGTGGCACCCCATAGGCGTGACTAGTGCACGCAGGCTGTTCGACGGTAGCGGTTCCTGCAAAGATAGTAGCAGCGTTTGTGACGCAGGTACTGTAGATGCATAGGGTCAGACCGAGATTGTGCCACACAAGATATGATGTCTGTTGGGTCACGACTCACGAACGAGCCTGTTTAGTCCACTTAGCTTTTCTTACGAGAAGGACTCCTGGAGGAGATGATCATCCTTACCTTCATGGCAAGTGCTAGCAAAAGTACCGTCAGAATGGCTGAATGGATGTCAGCCTCATCTGGGTAGAATCAGAATGCACCGTGTTTGCGCCCATCGGATGTTTTTGAAATTTGGGTGTCGCTGAGTCAACGAGGCTGTTCGATAAGCGCCCTGATAGCGTCCTTATCTTGCGACGCTCTCAATCCAACCACCACACACCCACCTCCGCTCGACACACAACGTTTTGTGACAACCATGATTCCTAGAGTCGTCAACAAAGTTTTTGGGAATACGCGGAAGCGTGGCGCAAACTCCAGAGCAAGTGGGTGTATATGCTTGACTGGATAGCATACATCAGCAGTGTGGTCTCACTGACTCCTCTCTACAGGTGCTGACAATGTGCTTCACATAGATCCTATGGACGTCAGAAACGCTAAGCAGCGTGACGCGGGCTCCAGTGCAGGTGGGTGCTTATGTCCAATATCGTGAACCGAATAGCATACATTAATGAGATCATGACCGACTCTTTTCTCCAGGTGCTGACGATATACTTCACATGGACCCTGCGGACGCCAGTCAGACTGAGCAGCCGGTCTCCATTGCAGGTGAGTGTTTGTGTCCAATATCATGGTCCGGGTTGCGTACATTAGCAAGGTGGCGACTAACTCCTCTCTCAGGTGCTGACAATGTGCTTCAGATGGATTCTGTGGATGTCAGAAACACTGAACAGCGTAACCCGGGCTCCAGCACAGGTGAGTGCTTATGGCCAATATCATGGACTGGACCTACATTAGTGGCATGGTGACCGACCACTCTCTAGGTGCTGATGATATGCTTCACATTGATCCTGAGATCGTCAGAAAGCACTTCGACCGCATTGGTCATTTTAGGGTCCTCGTCATCGGCAGATCCAATGCTGGTAAAACGACGCTCTTACAGCGTGTTTGCAATACCACAGAGCTCCCCGAAGTCTTCAATGGCAAAGGCGAAAAGGTAGGATGTCTCGCTGCACAATATTAGAAGGTAATGGACGAATATTCCTAGCTTGATCCTACGGTTGTGCAGGGATCTCTGGAGGTGCATTTCATGGCTCTGTGACAGGGCACCAACAAACTAATAATGCCCAGAGGGGATATCATGACATTGAGGATGAGTTGATTTTTCGGAGCAATGCAGGCTTTGTCTTTCACGACTCACGAGGATTCGAATCAGGCTCTGTGAGCGAGTTAGAACTGATGAAGAAATTCATCACAGACAGAGCAATGAAAAAGCAGTTAGCAGAGCGGATCCACGCTATCTGGTGAGGATATGTTACTGAATCTGATCAAGTAGCTAAAAATGGAATCCAGGTTCTGTATTCCAATGGATGAGTCTCACAGGGCAATTTTGACTGCAGAAGAACAATTCTTCAATGAGTGCAATACTGAACATGGTGAGAATCTCCATTATGGTTTGCAATACATGGTCTGAATAATTATTATATAGTCCCAGTGATTGTGTTGCTGACAAAAGCTGATGCAATGGAAGGGATGGCAATTGGCAGGCTTAGAGATGAAGGTATGCAAATGAAAGGTGCAATGGAAATGGCTGGAGACTTGGCAAAACAAATTTTGAGTGAGGTTAGCACAAAAATCAAAATCCAATTGAATGGGTGCAAGTACCCACCAAAGGACTATCTGTCACTGCATGGTAAGGCATATCATCTGGACCTTTTCTGTGAGTATGCTAATGGTGCTGCTTTATGGAGGTATGAACAAAGAAGGTGCAGACTGTGATTCACTTATAAGATGTACCACAAGTGCACTTGATGGGGTTGAACTACAGAAGCTAGTGATATCAGCACAACAAATCAATTTTGAACTGAATATTCAATTTGCTATTAGGTGAGTGAATTATGTGACAAATTGGAAAATAGTTGATATTTTAATGGTCTGCAGATCCATCATGGAAATGGCAAAGAGAAAATTCTTTCACAAGGATCTGCTGGAAGTTGAAATATTTGCATGGATGCCAATGTTGAAGGTAAGAGGGTTTGGACATTGATATAAGATAATTCACCACTCTGGTCCTGTTGGCTTGACAGTGGGTGAGTGATTTCATGGCATGTGGAACTGGGCCTGTTCTCATTGACTTCACTCCCACTCTGGTCCTGTTGGCTTGACAGAGAGTGAGTGGTTTCATGGCATGTGCAGCTGGGTCTGTTCTCACTGGCTTCACTCCCACTCTGGTCCTGTTGACTTGACAGGAAGTGAGTGATTTCATGGCATGTGCAGCTGGGTCTGTTCTCATTGGCTTCACTTCCACTCTGGTCCTGTTGGCTTGACAGGCAGTGAGTGATTTCATGGCATGTGCAGCTGGGTCTGTTCTCACTGGCTTCACTCCCACTCTGGTCCTGCTGGCTTGACAGTGGGTGAGTGATTTCATGGCATGTGCAGCTGGGTCTGTTCTCACTGGCTTCACTCCCACTCTGGTCCTGTTGGCTTGACAGTGGGTGAGTGATTTCATGGCATGTGCAGCTGGGTCTGTTCTCACTGGCT
>Ga0307516_10001826_pt1 | contig 29257 bp, 22 predicted proteins | sample 19_EM_MG_FD_203310 | JGI IMG/M metagenome (GOLD analysis project Ga0307516, IMG submission 203310) | Populus trichocarpa ectomycorrhiza microbial communities from riparian zone in the Pacific Northwest, United States - 19_EM | ecosystem: Host-associated > Plants > Roots > Unclassified | place... | reverse complement strand
ACTCTCCGAGAGCTCTCGCATCGCCTCCTTCGCTGCTCTGGCCTCCGTCACATCGCGGGCGGCGGCATAGACCAGCGCGCGGTCGCTATGAGGCGCCACTTGCCACTCCAACCAACGGTAGCTACCGTCCTTACATCGATATCGATTCGAGAAGCCGCTGAGGGTTTGACCATTGAGCAACTGGCTGCGCGAGTTGAGCGTCTTGTCCCGATCGTCGGGATGAACGAAGTCCAAAGATGGCTCTGCCAAGAGCTCGGCCGATGACCAGCCGAGCGCGCGAACCCACGCCGCGTTCACCTTCTTGAAGTAGCCGTCAAAGCCTGCAATCGAGAGCAAGTCGAGGCACAGCTCGAAGAACTGCTCGCGGTCGGCCCAACTGACGGCGTCTGCCGCAACCTTGGCACTCGCGCGCTTCGCCAGCCGGCGGCGCGCAACGAGCAACCGCGTGGCAAGCAAGCCGTCGGCCAATGATTCCACGAAAAAATCGTCCGCTCCGGCGTCGAGCACGTCTCGCACCTCCTGCTCCCCACCGTGAACGGCGGCCACGATCACCGAATCGCGGCAGATCTCGGCTGCTCGAAGCTGGCGGCAGGACGAGGTGACGACTTCCATCGAGGGCCCTCCGACCACGACCACCCCAATGCTGCTTGCACCCGCCAAGAGCAGCGCCTCGCGAACGTCGGCGGCGAACACCAAGTCCTCGACGGCCTCCGGAAGAATTCGACTGACCGCCCGCGTCGCCCGTTCGGGCAAGCCAACGAGAAGAGTAGTCATCGCGAGGGTGCTTTGGTCATCGGCCGGCCCAGCTGCATCCGCCATGCCAGTCGCGAAAACTGCTGGACTTTGCGGCTGCTCAACGCCGTTGGTCGGTCGCCTGCCGCTGGCGCACCGGAAAGCCCAGCCCTCCAGACCGGAGGTGTGCGCTGAGCGCGATCCGAACCGCCACGCCGGGGCGCAACGGCGTCGCGCACCTCGTCGCTTCCACATCGAGCGCGAACCGGCTCAAATTACGCACACGGACAGAGTCGGCTCTGCTTCCCGAGCATCAAGAGCTGGCGGGTCAGCGCGGCTGCTCGTTCGGCCGCCACACACACCTCTTCGAGATCGGAGAGCGTTCGGCCGACGGGTTTCAGCTCCTCTATGACCAGAACGGTGCAGGTCAGAATGACGGAAAGAAGATTGTTCAAGTCGTGAGCGATGCCCCCCGTCAGCACGCCCGCCGCCTCGATCTGTTGTGTTTGGCAGAGCCGTTCTTCAGCGCAGCGGTTGCTCAAACGCGCGCTTCGACACTCCGCTTGTTTGCGTTTGGTGACCAGGCTTTCGCCGACTCGTACTGGGCCTTCCCCCGCCATAACAGCCTCACCTTCCGTGGTTTGTCGAAGCCGAAAGCATAGAGCGCCGAAGGTCGCTGCGCATGCTGCCGAGTCGCTCGGTCGCCCGCGCGGCGCCGCAAGGTTTGCGCTGAGCCAGCCATTCGGGATCTCTTGTCCCGGCTTCGTGTGAGTTTATCGAATGCCGCTGCGGAGCAAGCTCGCGAACTGCTCGGCTGGAACGGGACGACCGAAGTAGTAGCCCTGGGCCTCATCACAGGCGTGCGCCTGCAGAAATGTCGATTGTTCGAGCGTCTCTACGCCCTCGGCCACAACCCGCAGCTTGAGGCTCTTCGCCATGCCGATCACCGCCGTCACGATGCTCGCGTCATCGGCGGCCGCGCCAATTCGACCGACGAATGACTGATCGATCTTGAGGGCGTCGATTGGAAACTTTCGAAGGTAGCTCAGGCTGGAGTAACCCGTTCCGAAGTCGTCGACCGCCACTTGCACTCCGCTGGCTCGTAAGGTCCTGAGAATCGAAGCGGCCGATTCGGCGTGTTTCATCAGCACGCTTTCGGTCAGCTCGAGCTCGAGCAAGCTCGGGTCGAGGCCTGTTTCCTCGAGGATTTCGCGCAGCTGCCTCAGAAAACTTTCTCCGCGAAATTCCTTGGCAGAAACGTTGACCGCCATGGTAGTCGCCGGTAGCCCGGCTTTTTCCCACGCTCGGGCTTGCTCACAAGCTCGCCGCAACACCCAGCGACCGATCGGCACGATCAGGCCACACTCTTCTGCCACCGGAATGAACTCGGCGGGAGAAACGGCTCCGCGGCTCGCATGCGTCCAGCGCAAGAGCGCCTCCGCTCCCGCGATAGCTCCCGTCTTGAAGTCGATCTTGGGCTGGTAGTGGAGTGAAAATTCGTTCCGCTCGAGGGCGCGTCGCAGGCTTTCTTCGATGGATTGGCGCTCGACGGCGCGCGCGTTCATGGCCGGTTTGAAATACTGATAACTGTGGCGCCCGTTTTCTTTGGCCTGATACATCGCCGTGTCGGCGTTCTTGATCAGCGTCTCTGCGTCCTGGCCGTCGTCGGGATAAACGCTGACGCCGATGCTGGTCGTGACGTGCAGCTCATGCTCGTCGAGCACGTGAGCTTCGGCGACTGCCGTCAGCATTCTAGACGCAGCGATCGCTGCATCTTCACAGCAGTGAACCTCGGACAGCAACACCACGAACTCGTCACCGCCTTGGCGACTCACCGTGTCCGTGGCTCGCCCGCAATCGACCAAGCGCTTACCGATCGACTGCAGCAACTTGTCGCCCACCGAGTGCCCGAGGGAATCGTTGATGTGTTTGAAACCGTCCAAATCGAGGAACAACACCGCGACCTGTTTTGCGTGCCGCTTCGCGCCTACGATCGCCTGTGCAATGCGATCGTTCAAGAGCATTCGATTCGGTAAGCCCGTCAAGAAGTCGTGCTCGGCCGCGTGTGTCATCTGCAGTGACATAGCGCGTGCCGCGCTCACATCGCGAAAGACGATCACCGCTCCTGCCACCTTGCCCTCGCGGTCGTTGATCGGCGCGACCGAGTCCTCGATCGGAATCTCGAAGCCGTCTCTCCGAACGAGAATGGCGCTGGGGGGCGGAGGCGGCGCCGAGGACCGTCCTTGCCGCGTCGAAGGTGGCGTCGAAACCGCCGTACGGCTCGTGGCATCCAGCTTCTGGAACACCTCGGTCAGGGCGCGGCCAGCTGCTTCGGTCCACGACCAACCCGTCAGTCTTTCTGCTACGACGTTCAAGAACGTGATGCTCCCAACGAGGTCCGTGCAAATCACGGCATCTCCGATGGAATCTAGGGTGATCTGTGCGCGCTCTTTCTCCGCGAAGAGTGCTTCCTCCATCGTCTTTCGCTCGATGGCATAGCGTAGGGCGCGCAGCAGTCCTCGCGTGTCCAATTGGCCCTTGACGAGGTAGTCCTGCGCGCCCTCCTGCAGGGCTTGAAGCGCTATCGTGTCATCGTCGAGGGCCGTCAACACCACGAGCGGGATCTTGGGTGCGGCGGCGTGAGCCCGACGCACGGCACCGAGCCCCTGCGCGTCGGGCAAGCCCAAATCGAGCAAGATGACGTCGACCACCGGCACCGCCAGCTGCGTCTCGGCGTCGCTCATGTTCGCCACGTGCGTCAATTTCGTGTTGTAGGCGCCGCCGTCGCGAAACATCTCGCGCAGCAAACGGGCGTCTCCTTGATTGTCCTCGATCAGCAGCACCGTCGTGACGGGGTTCATGCTCATGCGAGTCCTCGTTGCTGCGGCAACTTGGCTTTCGTTAGCCAAAAATCATTGATGCTCTTCACCAGGCTCTCGAAAGCCTCCAGTTGTACCGGCTTACTTAGGAAGCAGTTCGCTTGTAGTTGATAGCTCTTCGTGATGTCCGCCTCGGCCTCGGAAGTGGTCAGGATGATCGTGGGAATGGTCTTTAGGCTGTCGTCCGCCTTGATTTGCGCTAGCACCTCGCGGCCGTCCATTTTTGGTAGGTTCAAATCTAGCAAGATGAGGTCGGGGCGAGGTGCGCGCGCGTGCGGCCCCTCGCGCCTGAGAAAGCTCATCGCCTCGATACCGTCGACCGCCACGTGCAAGTGAATGGCGCGGTTCGCTTCACGCAAGGCCTCCTGCGTGAGCCGCACGTCGCCGATGCTGTCTTCGACGAGCAGCACGTCGATGGGCGAGCCCCCGGCTCCGATGGTTTTCATCATGGCTGACTACTTTCTGATAGAGCAAAACGAAACGTGGAGCCGTGCCCGAGCTGGGACTCGACTGAAATGTTGCCGCCGTGTCGCTCGACAATCTTCTTACAGATGGCGAGCCCGATGCCCGTACCGTCGAATTCTTCGCGAGCGTGCAGGCGCTGAAACATGCCAAAGATTTTTTCGAAGTACTTTGGCTCGATGCCCAGGCCGTTGTCCGTCACCGAGAACAGCCACTGCGACTGACCCTGCTTCGCGGACGAAATGTGTATTTTGGGAACTCCCTGGCTCTGGTACTTGATGGCGTTACCCACCAGGTTCTGAAACAGCTGAACCAGTTGTCCCTCGTCTGCCAAGACAGCGGGCAGGCGATCGTGAGTAACGAGGGCGCCGCTGCCTTCGATGGCCGCGCCCAAGTTCATGATCGCATGCTGCAACGCCTCTTCACTCGAGGTCTCCGAGAGCTCCTGACCCTTCGTCCCTACCCGAGAGTACGCCAGCAGATCCTGAATCAAGCGCTGCATCCGGTTGGCTCCGTCTACCGCAAACGCAATGAACTCATCGGCGTCGGCGTCGAGCTTGCCCTTGTAGCGCCTGGAGAGCAGCTGCGTGTAGCTGGCCACCATGCGCAATGGCTCTTGGAGATCGTGCGACGCGATGTAGGCGAACTGGCCCAGTTCTTCGTTCGAACGGTTGAGCTCCGCCAGCGTCTGCAATAGCTGCGCTTCAGCTTGTTTGCGCGTGGTAATGTCGCGGATCGCCATCGCGAGCAGCACGCCGTCCGCACCGCGCAGTGGGCTCAACATCACCTCGATCGGGAAATCGCCACCGGCTTTGTTGCGCCCATGAAGCTCGGTCGCGACGGGTGCGGCCTCGCCCAACGCAGGATCTGAAGACTGCAGGACGCTCGTCAAAAGTCGCCCGACCACTTCGTCCGGAATGATCTGCTTGACCTGCTTGCCCACCAGCTCGTCGCGGCAATATCCGAACTGCTTCTCTGCCTGCAGGTTCACGAGCACGATTCCGCCCGCGTGATCCAAAAGCACCATCGCATCCGGCGCCGCCTCCAACAGCCCGCGATACCTGCCTTCCATCTGGGCCAGGTGCTTTGCCGCTGCCTTGCGCACACTGATGTCGCGAATTGCTGCCGTGACCAAAATGCCTTCGGCATTCTCCAATGGGCTCAGCATCAGCTCGATCGGAAACTGGCTGCCGTCCTTGCGGCGCGCTAAAAGCTCGATGCCGGTGCCGATGTGCTGCGCCAGCGCTTCGGCCGCCGTGCGGTTGCCGTCCGCAATGAGCCGCTCGGCAAAGCCAGTCGGAATGATATTCGTCACCGCCTGGCCCACGAGCTCGTCGCGGTAGTAGCCGAACTGCTTCTCTGCCTGCAGATTCAAGAGCACGATTTGCCCGACCTGGTTGACGACGATCATGGCGTCTGGCGCCGCCTCCAATAGCCCTCGGTACTTCGCGCCGGCCTCCTTGCTTTCACTGAGGTCGCGGCTGAACTCCGAAAACCCTCGCAGATTTCCGGCGGAGTCGCGCAACGCGGTGAAAGTGAGGCTCGCCAAGAAGCGCGAGCCATCCTTACGCAGACGCATGCCTTGCTCTTCGTGCCGGCCGCCCAGCGCCGTGAGCCGGAGCACTTCTTCCGGTCGGCCCCGCGCGATGTCTTCAGGGGGGAAGAAGCAAGCAAAGCTCTTGCCGACGATCTCGTCCGCCCGGTAGCCCTTGATCCTCTCAGCGCCGGCGTTCCAACTGATGATCTGGCCGCGCGTATCCATCATGAAGATGGCGTGGTCGTGCACGCCATCGACCAATAGCCGGTAGCGCTCTTCGCTTTCTCTGAGCGCGTCCTCGGCGAGCCGGCGTCGGACCTCCAGCTGCGTTAGCCGCTTTTCCGCGTCCTTGCGGATGCTGATGTCGCGGATCGCCGTCGTCACGAGGGTGCCCTCGGGGCTCTCGAGCGGGCTCAGCATGAGCTCGATCGGAAACTCGCCGCCGTCTTTGCGCCGCCCCGTGAGCTCGATGCCGGTGCCAATCTGCTGCGCCAGCGCGTCAGCGGCGCTGCGGCTTCCGTCGGCGACCAATCGTTCGGCAAAGCCGTCGGGAATGATGCTCTTGACCTGCTGCCCGAGCAGCTCATCGCGGCGATAGCCGAACTGCTTTTCGGCCTGAACGTTGAGCAGCACGATCTCGCCGGCCTGGTTGACCACCACCATCGCGTCAGGCGCCGCCTCCAACAGGCCGCGGTAACGGGCTTCCATCTGCGCCAAGTGGGCGTCAGCCACCTGGCGCGTGCTCAAGTCCCGGACCGCTGCAATGAGCAGCAAACCATCGGGGCTCGGCAGCCGGCTCAGCAAGACTTCCACCGGAAATTCGCGGCCGTCTTTGCGCAAGCCGCACAGCTCGATGTTGCCGGTGGCGAGCGCCGCCTGCGGATCGGCCGCCAACGCGGCACGCCAGCGCCGTCGCGCTTCGTGGACGCGTTTAGGAGTCAGGATCTCACTGACGCGCCCCAAGAGCTCACCTCTGTCGTAACCGTACAGCTTCTCAGCCTGGGCGTTGACCAGCACGATCACGCCGGCGGCATCGACTACGATCATCGCGTCGGGAGCCGCCTCCAACAGATCTCGGGCCCTATCTTCGAGCTGAGCGACGACCTTTTTTGCCTCCGCAATCGTTCCGCTGTCGCGATTTGCTGCTGTCGCCAGCCTGGCGAGCTCCGCGTTCTGGCTGGCCAGGGTCTGGCTTTGCTGACCTATCTGCGCCAGCTGCGCGGTAAGCTTTTGCTGCTTGTTGAACCAGAGGTGGATGAAGGTCGTCAGCGTCCCCAGGCTCACGACGAGCAAGCTGCGGCTTATCATCGCTGGCCAAGACGTTGGCACACGCCCCCGATCGAATCCCCAAAGCTCGGCTGCCATGGTCAACAGCACGGCCGCCTGCGCGACGCTCCAGAGCAGACGTTTGGATCCGTGCACGGCGCACAGGGCGAGCGGAAACGTGAAGAGGGTCGAGCCGATGAGCGCCGCAGACGTCCAGAAATCGAGCAACGCGACGCACCCGACCAGGGTCCAAATGCTGGCGGCCAGCAGCGAGCGATGCGCTCTTATTCTTGTCATGCGGGTGGGTTTCGCTGCGTCGACGAGCTTTCTTGTTGGCCGAGCCGCCCTGGGTGACCTGGGCCTGCGTAAAACGAGAATCGGGCCGTAGGAGCGTCTTTGTCGATCGCCCTCGGTCCGCGCTAAGTTGTGAGCTTTCCCCGGACAGGCTCCTCATCAGAGCCGCCGCGGGCGGAAAGCGCCTATGAACGCGGACGGCCGAGCGACAGCGCAATTAAGGTGGGCGCTCATTTGGCCCTGACGATTGAAGCCGGCGGCGGCTAGCTGACGCCCAGCGCCTTGGCCTGATCGAGAAGCCCAGCCGCCCGCGCTATTCGGCGGCGGCGACTGGTGTCGAAGGGCGGGGTCCGTCGGCTACGACGCGGTTTCGTCCGCCGCTCTTGGCTAGGTACATGGCGCGATCGGCGCGATCTACGAGCTGCTCCAGGGTCTCGCCGGTTGCGTAGCTGGCGACGCCGAAGCTGGCCGTCACCGGCACGGCGTCGCCGTTGCCGTCCTTGATGTCGGCCTGCTCGAGCAGCAGGCGCACGCGCTCGGCCACTTCTGTGGCGCCGCTGAGCGCCGTGGAAGGCAAAACCAGCACGAACTCTTCGCCGCCCCAGCGCGCCACGATGTCGCAGTTTCTGACCGCGTTATTGAGCAGCTTGCCGACCGCTGACAAGACCATATCGCCGGCCGCGTGTCCGCGCCGATCGTTGATGTGCTTGAAGTGGTCGACATCGAGCAAGATCACCGATAGCGCATCGCTATAGCGCTTGGCGCGCGCCACCTCGCGGTTGGTCGATTCCAAGAACGCGCGCCGATTCAGCAGACCGGTCAGGATGTCAATCGTCGCCATCCAACGCGATTCTTCGACCAGGCTGGCCATGCGCAGCGCGCCGCCCAATTCGCGCGCGATGGTGGCCACCAGCAGCCGATCGTCCTTGTGCTCAGTGAGGCGCGGCGCGAGCGCGAAGGCGCCGATGCCATGCTCGCCGAAACACACCTCTTCGCGGATCGCGGGCGGCCCCTCGAGATCGGGGGACGCGTCGGCGTCCTCGATCACGACCAGCGGCGTGTCTTCAGCAAGCCCGAACGTCTCGCGCGCCTCCTTCACCGTCGCCTCGCGCGTGGCCGGATTGGTATGCACGGCCAGCCGCAACGGGTCGCGCCGCAACACGGCGATGAAGCGATACGTCGTCACCTGCGATACGAACTGCGACAACAAGTCTGCCAGGCGGTCGAAAGATTCGCTCGTGCCCAGACGTCGCACTTCGGCGGCGATCACGGAGTCGAACAGTGCGGCGTCCAGATGCGTCGCGATGCGTTCGCGCACGTCGAGCCCCTCGGTCGACGAGACCACGAAAAAATCGCCGTCGCCCGAGCGCTCTTCGATAGCTTTGCGCAGCGCGCGCACGAGCTCGCCCATGCGCCCCTTCGGCACGTACGCGAACGCGCCGGCTTGCTCGGCCCAAAAGTGGTTCCGGCGCTCTTCGTCGCCGCGCAAGATCACCGGCACCCGACTGGTGCCGACCTCCGAGCCCAGCAGGCGGCACAGCTGAACGCCGGAGATGCTGGGCATGGTCAGGTCCGCCACCACCGCGGCTGGCGGCTCCTCGAGCGCGCGGATCGCGCCCTCGGCGCCGTCGCCGCACTCTGCGACCGTAAAACCCTGCAAGCGCAGGCGGTCCGCCAACACGAGGCGACTCGACTCGCTCGGGTCGATGAGCAGCAGGCGTGGAGAAGGGCGCACCACGCCAGATATAACGGCTGCTGGCGGCCAAACTAAACGGCCGAGCCCGACTTCCGGCCACGTTGCCGTACCCCACGGTAACTAAAAGGGTTTCTGGGCGCTCGGCTCACAGGGCTGCTCGCGCGGAGACGGTGGCGACGTAAGGCGCGGGCGCTATAGTGCGGCCCTGGCACAGAACGAGCAGCATCCCCTGCCCTCGGGGCTGGGCGCGCAAACCACGGCGGATGAAGCGCTCGGCCGGCGCCGACTCGACGGCAAAACGGCGATCGTGACCGGCGGCTATGCGGGCATCGGCCTCGAGACGACGCGCGTGCTCGCTGCCGCGGGGGCGACCGTGATCGTACCGGCGCGCAACCTGGAAAAAGCGCGGCAGGCACTCGGCGGCCTTTCGAACGTCAGCATCGAGCCGCTGGACCTCGCGCTGCCCTCGACCATCGACGCGTTCGCGGCGCGGCACGCGGAGCGCCCGCTGCACCTGTTGATCAACAACGCCGGGATCATGGCCGTGCCGCTAGCGCGTGACGCGCGCGGGCTCGAGTCACAACTGGCGACCAATCATGTCGGCCACTTCCAGCTATTCGTTCGGCTGCTATCGGCGCTGAAGCGTGCCAAAGGCGCGCGCGTGATTGCGCTCTCGTCGCGCGGTCACGTGCGCTCGGCATTCGACTTCGAGGACCCCAACTTCGAGCATCGCCCGTACGACAAAATGGTCGCCTACGGCCAATCGAAGACCGCCAACGTGCTATTCGCCGTCGAGGTCGACCGCCGCCACGAGCAAGACGGCATTCGCGCCTACGCCGTGCACCCCGGCGCCATCCTCGACACCGACCTCGCACGCCACTACGACCCTGATGAGCTAAAAGCCGTGATCGAGCGAGCGCGCCGGATTGGCAGCTTCAAGAACGTCGCGCAAGGCGCCGCCACTACGCTTTGGTGCGCAACCAGTCCCCAGCTCGACACGCTTGGCGGTGTCTACTGCGAAAACTGCGACATCGCCTGGCTCAAACCCGAAGGCGACGACGGCGTTCGCCCCTACGCTATCGACCCCGCGCTTGCGGCTCGCCTCTGGAGCTGGAGCGAGCGTTGGATTTGAGCTTACCCGAGCGACGGAGCCGCGCGGAGCTCGCCGAGCAGCACGCTGGGCGTCACACCCGCGATCGCACGGAACTCGGCGATGAGATGCGCTTGGTCGTAATAGCCGGCTGCGGCGGCGATGTTCGTCCAGCTCGCTCGAGCGTCGTCGCGCGCGGCGCGTAGCGCGCGCTGGAAACGCGCGAGCTTCGCGAACGCCTTGGGACTGACGCCGAGCTCTTCGCGGAACACGCGACGAAGGTGCCGCTCGCTCACAGCTAGCTCGACGGCGACGGCGTTCACGTTGGCGCAGGTTAGCCTGTCGGCGGCGGCGAGGGCGAGCTCCGCGCGCGCGCTGCGCCCAGCCGCGCTGGCGAGGCGTTCGGCGAGCGCGCTGTCTAGGATTGAGGCCGCGTCGACGGTGTCGCGGGTGTCGGCGAGCCGAGCGCACAGTCGCTGCGTTGCGGCGTCACCCCATAGATCCTCGAGCGCGACGATGCGACCGGTTAGGGCGGAGGCAGGCACACCTAGCACTGCATCTGGCGCGCCCAGTTGAAGGCGCGCTGTCACGGTCCGCTGCCCGCTGCGGATGAGCTTTCGATGCACCTTCTGGCGTGCGCCGAACGCGTGGACGTCGAGACCACCTCGCGCCCACGGCCCGAAGCGAACGACGAGCTGGATCTCTGAACGCGGAATCACGACGCCAGGACCGTCGCGATCGCAGTCGTAGACGGACAGCGCCGCCACGGCGGACGCGGTCGACGCGCTCGGCGCAATGCGCTTGTGCTGAACGGCGCCCGCGTACAAGAGACGATTCTGAGGGCGCGCTGGCGCTTGCGCAAGCTTTCGAGCAGCCATGTCCGTTTTTTCCAAGCTGCGCCGAGCGCCGGTGGCTACGTTCCGCGCATGAAAATCCTCGTCACCGGAGCGACCGGCAAGGTCGGAAGCCGCCTCAGCAAACGACTTGCCCAGCGCGGCGATCAAGTGCGCGGCCTGGTGCGCGACCTAGCGCGCGCTGCCGACCTGCGCCAAGCCGGCATCGAGCTAATCGAAGGAGATTTACTCAAGGTGGATTCGCTGGCGGCCGCCTTACGCGGCGTCGATGCCGTGGTGCACTGCGCGGCTTTCTTCCGTGGGGCGACGCCCGAGCAGGCTCACGCAGTCAACGACCTCGGCACGCAGCAGCTCGCGACTGCCGCGCGCGGCACCTCGGTGAAGCGCTTCATCTTCACGAGCACCGGCTTGGTCTACGGCCCGAATGGTGGCCGCCCGGCCCAAGAAGACGACCCCTGCGCGCCTAGCGCCGCATACCCACAGAGCAAGCTGAACGCCGAGCGCTTCCTGCTCGCGATCGAAGACCTCGACGTGCGGGTGCTGCGGCTGCCGTTCGTCTATGGCGACGGCGACGCACACATCGCCGAAGCGATCCCGATGTTGCGCGGCTTCCCGCCGGCCCAACGCATGTCACTAGGCCACCACGCCGATGTCGCCCAAGCCGTTGCTCGCCTGCTCGACGCACCGTCACCCGCGCATCGCATCTACAACGTGGTCGACGACGAAGCTCCCGACTTTGCCACGCTCTTCGCCGCCGTGGGCGCCGCTCCGCCTGACGGCTCCGACGCCGAACGCGCACGCGCTTTTGACACACTCCTCGACGGCAACCGCATTCGCGAAGACCTCGGCTTTAAGCCCCAGTTCCCGCGACTCGCAGACGCACTGGCCGCAGGCGCGTAGAGGCAAGGTGCGGGCGCACACTAGCGTGGGCTTCGTCTCGCGGCACTCCGTCGCCCCAACCCGGCGAGCTTCATTGAACACGCATCGTCGTGAAAGGGAGCCGCGTCGCAGCCGGTACTGGCCAATATTGGCCAATGGACGGTCACTCGTGACCCGATCTTCGAGGAAGGAACACTGGCCAAGCAACGGCTATGAGGTTTTGTGTCGCGCTCGCTCTCGGATGGGTATTAGGCGGCTGTTCGGACGCTGAAGCCGACAAGGGGGCCAAAAAGAACGCTGGATCCGTAGCCGGAGCGAGCGGCAACGGCAGCCTTGGAGGGGGCACGCTGGCGCAAGCCGGAACGCCGGCAGCCGGCGGAGACGGTGGGGACGGCGGTCGAGCTGGAGCGGCCCAGGCCGGCTCGGGCGGCAGCGCCGCCGCAGGCGCGCCGGCCGAGTCCGTTCAGCCGTGTCCCGCTCTGCCACAGACAGGTGTTTGGGAGGACATCACGCCAACGAAAGAGCGCGGCCTCGATGGGGTCGTCTACAACAGCCAAGCTCTACTGCTCGATCCATTCGACGCGAGCACGCTCTGGCTCGGTACCGCTCGGCCCAACATGGCCACGGCCGACGCGCGCTCGGGGTTGTTCAAGTCGAGCGACTGCGGTGCCACCTGGGCGCATGTCGACAGCGGAGAGAACGCGAACGCTCTAGACAGAAGCTCGCTCTGGAGCATGGCGATCGATCCCGTCGAGCGAGGGGTGATGTACACGGTGGGTGCGAACGGCGCGCTCGGGTTGTTCAAGTCCAGCAACGCTGGGGTCGACTGGCACCAACTGTTTCCGCCTGAAAGCGAGTTCGCCAAGCACGTGCAGGCCAACTTCGTGGGGGCAATCGTGATGGACCCGACCGACCACCGGCACCTCGTGGTCACCAGTCACGGCGCGTGTTCCGCGCCGTATGGCTCCGGTTCCTCAGCTTGCCAAGCAGAGACGCTCGACGCGGGGGCAACTTGGACCATCGTCCCGAACCCGGACGCGCTCGGCTTCCAAGAAAACGCGGGGGCGTATTTGCTCGGTCCAGACAATTGGATCTACGCCGATCCAGCGACCTCGACCTATCGCACGACCGATCACGGAAAGACGTGGCAAGTCGTTGGTCCAGGCGCGCAAGGCGGCGAGGGCCGCGCTCGGCCCATCTTAACCGCCGACGGCGCCTACTACTTGCCGAGCGACCACGGCGTACTGAAGAGCGCCGATCAAGGTGGGTCGTGGTCCATGCTCGCCAACAGCCCGATGAGCTTCGCCTTCGCGATTGGCGACCGGCAGCTGTACACCTGTCCCGAATTTAGCGCCAGCTTTCGAACCGCGTCGCTCGCTGACCCCACTCACTGGACGGCGCTACCCAGCCCCGCGCTTCGCGCACCAAACTGGGGCGCGGCGTTCCTGGACTACGACGACGCCCACCACATCCTCTACTCGTCGAGCTTTCAGGGCGGACTCTTTCGCATGGTCACGCGCTAAGGCTGGTTGGCCCGGCTTGGGACACCGATTCAGAACCAGTGCGCGAGCACGTCGTCGAGCGGCTTCGACGACGCGTCTGTCCAGGCGATGCAGCCGTCGGGACGGAGCAGCCACGACGGGCCGTCTTTGCCGCGCGTGCGGACATGTCGCACGTTCGCCGGGAGGGGCCGTTCCGCAGGCGAGATGAAGAGGCCGCCACCTCGCACCATCAGCGCGTAAAGCCGTTCTTCACTGCCGTCTTCGAGCGTGAGCCGCTGGTCCTTCGCGAGCGTGCCTACCGCCGGGTCGTCGTCGCCGAGGTCGTAGCGAATGCCGACGCCTGTAAGCATCTCGCCGAAGTACCGATTGCCTTCGGGCAGCTGCATCAGATCGCTCACGATGCCGCGGAGCGCGCTGGTGAGCGGGTCTGGACGCATGAGCGCGACTTGCGCTCGAGTATTTTCGAGGACCCGCGCAGCGACTGGATGGCGCTCGGCGCTGTACGAGTCGAGCAGGTGCGCGCGCCCGCTCACCGCGGCAGCGAGCTTGAAGCCGAGATTTGCGGCGTCGACCAGGCCAAGGTTCAAGCCTTGGCCGCCGAAGGGCGAGTGGACGTGCGCGGCGTCACCCGCGAGAAAGATGCGGCCCTGCCGGTAGGTCGTCGCTTGCCGGGCGTTGTCGGTCCAGCGCGTCGCCATCGACATCGACACGATCTTGACGTCGGTGCCGCTCACGCGCTGAATCGAGGCTTCAACCTCAGCCTGCGTGATCGGCGCATCCCGCTGCGGCGGCGGGCCGTTGAACTCTGCGGTGAATACGCGCGCCCCCATCACCCCGGACACGACCAGGCCGTGCGGCGTTCGCTGCCACCCCCTCGCCAGCTTCTCGGGCGCATCGAATTCGGCGAGAGCCTGGTAGCCGGTGATGGTCGGATCAGTACCGGGGAAATCGAAGCCGGCCAGCTTGCGAACCCGGCTGCGGCCGCCGTCGCAACCGACGAGGTACTGCGCGCGGAGCGGCCCCGCGCTCGTCTGCACGCTCACGCCGTCGGCGTCCTGCTCGAAGCCCTCTACGCTAGCGCCGCGACGGATGTCGATCCCGAGCTCAGCGGCGCGTGCCGTCAAAATCTTCTCGAGCGCCTCTTGCGGCACGGGACGCATGTGGCGCTCCGGGTCGCGCTGAAGGTCTTGGTCGACCAAGAACATGCCGGAGAAGTGGCCTCCCGGCTTCTTCAGGGGTCCGGAGCCGAAGCGCGCCTTCAGCGCCGGCATGATCAAGGCCATGAAGGCGCGGTGCTCGGCCTCGAGCGCTCCCGCTAGCCCGCGTCGTTCCAGCGCTTCGGCGCCCACCACGCCGACCGAGGCGGCCTTGATCGTGCGGTCAGGCGCCATGAGCCGCTCCAGCACGAGCGGCTTCACGCCCGCGGTTGCCAGCTCGATTGCCAGGAAAAGCCCGACCGGGCCAGCGCCAACGATGACGACTTGGTGAGTCATGAGACAAATATTGTACCGAGTATAACTTTGCGCTAGCACAATTTTGTACTCGGTATAATATTTGTTCGATGGCTGAGCTCCGCGAAAGCAAAAAGCGCGCAACCAAGCAGCGGCTCTCCGACGTCGCGACAGGCCTGTTCTACGCGCGCGGCTTCGAAGCGGTGACGGTCGAAGAGATCGCCGCCGCCGCCAAGGTGTCCAAGGTGACGGTATTCAACTACTTTCCGCGCAAAGAGACGCTGTTCTTGGATCGCGAAGACGAGGTGTTGCTGCTGTTGCGCGAGGCACTCGGCGAGCGGCCGAAAGGACAGTCGCCGGTCGTCGCGCTGCGCCGGCTCGTCGACAAGCTCTGCGAGCAGAAGCATCCATTCGCTCGCATCGACAAGCGGACCGTCGCCTGGTGGCACGTCGTCGCGGCGAGCCCGTCGCTCAAGGCGCGCCTGCGCGAAATCGGAGACGAGACGGTCGAGGCGCTCGCGGCGCTGCTAGCCGGTCCGAAGCCCGATGGCCCCGCGCGACTCCTCGCCGGCATGCTTGTGCTGACCTGGCGCACGGCTTACGGCGAAGCGCTCCGTGTGTTCGAACGTGGCGCCTCGGCCAAGCAGGCGAACGCGGCGTTCATCGCCTTGATCGATCGCGGCTTTTCGGCCGTTCGCCCACTCGTCGCAAGCTCGATTGCCGAGCGCTAGCCCTTTCATATCAGTGGCTCCGGGCATCACCTGTCATCCAGGCTCGCGCCTACTTCTCGCTGCTCGTCCAACGGAATTTTCCGGCACGCATGCGCACGCGTCCACGCCTAGCTTCCGCCGCCCGTCGGCTTTACGATGGCCGAATCAGCGCAGGGATCTTGACCGAACCAATTGAACCCCAGCGATTTCGAGAGCGGGCACTCGGGCGCGCTCGCCCAGCGCAACTGGTGTGCTCTGCGCTGATCGGCCTCTTGGCTGCGAATTGTGGCAGCGGTTCGACTAGTCCTGGCACTCCCAACAGCGGAGGGAGCACGGTTAGCGGCGGCAGTGGCGGCATGCCGAGCTCCGGCGGCAATCCGCCCGCGCCCACGGCTGGCATGGCAGGCAGCGGTGGCAGCGCAAGCGCTGGCGACACGAATCATGCCGGTGGCGGTAGCGCGGGCAACCCGAGCGGCGGTTCCGGCGGCAACGCGGGCACGGCCGGCGGCAGCGGCGGCAGCGCTGGCTCAGGCGGCAGCGCTGGCTCAGGCGGCGTGGCCGGTGGTACCGGCGACTGCCCCGCGGGCGCGCTCGTGTGCGACGACTTCGAGCGCTATTCGGCGCCTGCCGAGCTTGCGGCAGCGTGGACGGTCACGGCGTCGATGGCCACGGTGGTCGTTGACGCAACCAAGCCGCATGCGGGCAAAAATGCGCTGCACATCACCTCGTCAGGCCAGACGCCGCAGGGCGCCATCGCCAAAGCAGACGCGCCGCTCTTTCCGATTGCCGGCAACGTTTACTACGGTCGGCTGATGCTGTGGCTGACGCAGGCACCTACGGGCGGCGTGCATTGGAACAACGTGCAATCGGCTGGCGTCATGCCGAGCTCTACCCAGTGGTCGAAGTACGGCTGGGGCGGCATGTTCGGCACCATCCTCGCCGGCTACACCATCCGCACGCAGCCGACCGACAGTCAGGCCCTGATCGACTGCTCGAAGCCTTCGAAGATGGGTCTACCCGAGAAGCAGTGGACCTGCTTCGAGTGGGAGTTCGACGGCGTGGGTAACCAGATGCACCTGTGGCTCAACGGCACCCTGGTCAGCGACGCCGACGTCATCACCACCGGCACTCAGTGCGTCACACCTCAACCGCCCAACAACGTTTGGCAGGCACCAGCCTTCGCGAACGTCCAGATTGGCTGGCTCCAGTACCAGCAGTCGAGCACGCCGATCGACGTGTGGCTGGACGACCTCGTCATTGCGACCCAGCGCGTCGGCTGCCCGGCGCCGTAGCAGTCATTGCTTAAAATGGTGGCCTGGCGGTGAACCCACCGGGTTCCGTCGGGCGGCTGGCGCATCTCACCACACACGAAGTGCTACCTTGCGGACACGAACGCAGGGCAGGTTCTACGGAAATTCATGGCATGAACGAGCGAGCGCGATTTCGGATGTCGACCCTGGGGCCGCTGGCTCTGGTGCTCGCGTCCGGCGTGGCCGCTGCCGGGTGCGGAAGCAGCGTCGCCAAGGGCTCGGCGCCGGGTACTTCCGGCGGCGGCACGAACACCGCAACCGGCGGCGCGAGCGGCGGCAGCGGCAGCAACATCGCCGGCAACGGTCAGATCATCGACCCCGCAGTCTTCGTTCCCGCCGAAGCAGGCCTCCGGCGTCTCACCCTGCCCCAATATCGCAACAGCCTGGCCGACCTGTTTGGCCCGACGGCTCTACCAACCACCGAATTCGAGCCCGACGGCGCGCTCAGCGGCTTTGCCTCGATCGCTGCCGCGCGTCTGGCCGTCTCCGCGACCATCACCGAAGAATTCGAAACTGCCGCGCTCGAAGTGGCGCACAAGGCGCTGTCCAACACGGCTGGGCGCGCCGCGCTGCTCGGCTGTACGCCTGCCGGGGTCACCGACAACGCCTGCACCTCGCAGTTCTTCACGAAGCTCGGCCGTCGCGCCTGGCGGCGACCGCTCACCACGGACGAGGTGAGCGCGCTTGGCAACCTGGTCGCGCCCATTCAAACCGGCCTCAAAGACTACTTCGGCGGCCTCGAATACGGCGTGGCCGCGTTGCTCGAATCTCCGCACTTCTTGTATCGCGAAGAAATCGGCGCGCCCGATGCGGCGAACCCTGCCGTGGCCAAGTTCAGCGACTACGAGCTCGGGACGCGCCTGTCGTTTTTCCTGTGGAACACGACGCCCGACGACGCGCTGCTCGATGCCGCGGACGCAAAAAAGCTGACGACGCCTGACGGCTTCACGGCGCAGGTCACACGCCTGCTCGCCTCGCCGCGCGCAACCGACGCCGTCAAGAATTTCTTTACCGAGTACTTCCGCCTGGCAGAGCTCGACACGCTGTCGCAGCTTCCCACCCAGTACCCACAAAACACGGCCACTATTGGGCCCGCGATGCGCGAAGAAACAGCGAGCTTCATGGCCAGCATCGCGCTCAGCCAAAGCGACTACCGAACGCTGTTCGATTCACGTGACACCTTCGTCAACGCAGAGCTGGCACAGCTTTACGGTCTTCCGCCGCCGGCCGGCATGGGCTTCGTGAAGGTCACTTTGCCCGACTCGGGCCTGCGCGCCGGGTTCCTCGGCCAAGCCTCGTTTCTCGCGCTCAACTCGCACGCAACCAGCACGAGCCCCACCCGCCGCGGCAAGTTCATTCAAGAGATGTTGCGTTGCCAGCCGCTGCCGCCTCCGCCCCCGAACGTGCCGCCGCTGCCGAGCGACGCCGGCTCCGCCAACCAAACCATGCGGCAGAAGCTCGAGATTCACCGCCAAGTCGAGCCTTGCAAGACCTGTCACGCGGCGATGGATCCGATGGGCTTGGCGTTCGAAAACTTCGACGCGATGGGCGTGATGCGCACGACCGATGCGGGACAGACCATCGACGCGAGTGGCGATCTTGGCGGGCAAGCCTTCAGCGGCCCGCGCGAGCTCGAAGCACTGCTCAAGCAAGATCCTGCGGTTGGGCAATGCGCTGCGCGTAACTTGTACCGCTACGCGCTCGGTCACGTCGAGGGCGCCCAAGGCAACGAACAGCCTGCGATCGATCAGATCGTGAAGGCGTTCGAAGGCAGCCAATACCAGTTCACTTCGCTGATTCAGGCGGTCGTGACGAGCCCCGCCTTCAGCACCGCGGCCACGCCGTCGCAAACCTTACCCGCCGGTCAAGGCGGCATGGGCGGCACGGGCGGCAGCGGAGCAGGCGGCTCGGCCGTCGGCGGTTCTGGCGGCGCAGCGCCCACGGGCGGCATGCCCGCCACCGGCGGCAGCGGCATGGCCGTTGCCAATCCCACTTTCGCCAAAGACATCGCGCCCATCATCGCTGCCAACTGCGAGCCCTGCCACACCACACAGGCGAAGGCCGGCTTCAATTGGAACTACGACAACCTGGTCACCAACGGGACCATTACCAGCGCGCTCGCCGGCAGCTGCAAATACATCGACGGCACGCACAAGCGCGTGATTCCGCGCGACCCCGACCATAGTTTGATCTGGGTAAAGCTCGCCCTCGACGAGCACCAAACGACCGCGAACGGCTGCGGCGATCACATGCCCCAAGCGCCGTCGACCCACGTGGTCACCACGGCCCAGCTCGACACGATTCGAGCCTGGATCGTGCAGGGCGCGCTGCCCTGAGTCGTGAGGCCTGTCAGGCTTCGATCGCGCTGCAGCTCGTGGTCACGAGGCCATTCTCGGCGCCGACTTGATTCAGATTGGTGCCCGCCGCACGCAGCAAGCTCAGCAGCACCACCGAGGTGTTTTCGTCGCCCGAGGGCGAACGGTAGTGAATGCCCGGATACTTGAAGAAGCCGCCGCCCTTGCCCGCAACCAGGATCGGATAGTCGGTCAAGTTGTGGAGCCGCCCGTCAGAAGTGTCGGTGCTGGCCAAGATGGCGCAGCTGTCGAGCAGATTGCCGGCGCCTTCGGGTATTGCCTTTAAGGCGCTCAGCAGCACGCCGAACATTTTCATCGTGTACACGGTGCTGGCTTGCACCATGGGTTGCTCGCCCGGCTCGTCGTGCGTGAGCTGGTGGTGGCCGCCGTTGACGTTGGCCTCGGAAAAAATGGTGCCCGCCACGCTGCCGGTGAACATCATCGAGAACACGCGCGTCTGATCGCACGCCAAGGCCATGGCAATCAGCTCGCTCATGGCCGCAGTTTTGGCGGCCATTTGCTCCTGACCGTTTTGGTCCGCAAAGCTGCCGGGGTTCATGGGTAACTTGCAAGCGGCGGCGGCGGCGCTCATCGAGCCGCCGGCGACGAGGCGGTTCTCGAGCGTGCGCAAGTTATCGGCGTGCTTGTCGAGCCGCAGCTTGTCGGCCGCGCCCACCTTGCTGCGCAGGCTCGTCAAATCGCCAAGCACGGCGTCGAGCACGCTCTTGCGGTAAGCGAGAGTCATGTCGGTAACGGGCGGCGCTGCGCCTCCGGGCGGCGTGAAGCCCGTGCCAAAGATGCGGTTGAAAAGCGCCGCGGGATCGTATTCCGGCGGATTTGGGCTGTCGGGGCCGGAATGCGACAGGTACTGCAACGTGGTGCCTTCCACGTTGTCGATGCGCTTGGAGATGCCCACCTCGAGCGACTTGAAGCGCGAGCTGGTTCCAATGATCTTGGCAGCCACCTGATCGATGCTCGGAATGCTGAAAGTCGAACGATAGGGCCCGCCGCCCGGGGGCTGAACCACCAGCGGTCCTCCCGACAGAATGCCCACCGTGCCCGAGTGATGCCCACGCTCGGTGCTCGCCTTCTCGATCATGCCGGAAACGACGTTCACGTAGTCGGCGACGCCTGCGGTCGCGAGCGGTGCGAGCGAGGGGCTCGGCGTCCAGCCCGCTCCAGTCGTCGTGGGCACCCAGCGATCCGGTTTCACGCCGTCGCCCCAAAAGAAAATACCGAGCCGCTTCGGAATCGCCGTGCCGTCGGCCAGCGCCGTGCCATTGCCGTTGAACATTGCCTCGAGCGGCGGCAGCGCGAAACCGATCGCCACGCCGCCAAGCGCGCCGTGCAGCACCGTTCGTCGACTGAGCGTCAGCCTGGCCATGTCTGTACCGAATAGTGTCCGATTTCGCGGCGCGCCGCTAAGCGAAGACGGGGTTCCTGCGAGCACGCGGCAAGCTTTCACCGCAGTCGCGGCGGATTTTTGGAGCAGGCCAACCCGTACCCTGCGTCGTCAGCTTTTGGAAGCACTCCGCCGGCGTGGTGGGCTTTGCTCTATCGCGGGCCCTCGTGCAGCGCGACGAGCCAGGAGTGCAGCGGATTCATGTGCGCGAAATGCGCGAAGCAGAAGTCGATGAAGGCCGGGGTATCTAGCTCGGGTGGATGTGGAGCTTCGTGTGTCGCGAAGAGACCGCGGTGCCGCGTGAGCGCAGCGCGGGGAAAGTCGGCGGGGACTCCGGGTGGCGTCTTCTTGTAGCTTTCGCCGCCGACGATGTAGCCGTCGGCGCGCAGCTCACGCACGATCGCCGAAAGGGCTGTGCCGCGCTCTTCGTCGAGCACGCTCGCTCGATAGCTGGACAGCGCTGCTTTCTGAAATTCGATCATTCCGCCGGCGAGCACTAGTCGTGTGGCACCGAGGCGAAGATAGAAGCCCGAGTTGTCCCAAGCTCGCCGGGGCCCGGACCAAAACCACAGGTCGAGGTGAGCCTTGTACGGCAAGCGCGCGCTTTGCGGAAAGCGCCGGCGAAGCTCGAACGACTTGATCGAGCCACGGACCCTCGGGATAGCGCGGATTTTCGGGTCCAGCTCGCGGAGCCGTTGGCCTAGCGCCAGCACCAATTCCTTCGCGGGTGCGATGATCAAGCTCTCGCAAGCTTCGCGCCGCGCCTCGAACCACTCCTGATTGTTGTTCAGCGAAAGGTCGGCAAGAAACCCAAGCGCTTGCGCCGAAAACCCGGAAAATGGCACGCGCCATAGCTTAGACTGATTGCGGCGTTCACGGTACCGGCAGGCAGCCAACGCGTTCGGTATTGAGCACGATGTCGTCGTAGTAAAGATCGAACGCTGGACGATTCTGCTGGTGCCAGTCGTAGAAGCCGAAGCCGAAGTCGGTGAACGCGCCGATGAGGCCGCTGTCCATGTTGTTGTAGAGCGGCGTGCCTGGGGTTTTGCCGCCAGGGTAGGCAACGGTCATGTTGTTCAGCGAGCCGATGACTTTGCCGTCGCCCCACAGATTGATCTGGTCGGGGTCGTCGTTGAACTCCCATTCGACGCAGCTCCACTTCATGACCGGCATGTCGCCCTTGGGGTACGCCTGCACCTCGCCCCCGGGCGACCCCGACAGCTTGATGAAGCCGAGTTGGTAGCCGGTGCTGTGGTTGGCGATCGACATGTAGGTCGGCTTTGGAAAGCCTGCCGTGCCGCCGAAGATCATGCCCATGTCGATATCGTTGCGCTGCAGCGAGATATACATGTAGGCGCGCCCGAAGTTATGCTTCGCCAGCGCGGCGGGGGCGTTTTTGGTGATGATGTAGACGTAGTCGTTGGCGCTGGGATTGGCGGGGCCATGAAACTGCACGGCGTACTTGCCGTGCGCGGCATTCGTGCTCTCGACCATCATGGTCGCCCCGCCCATGACGGGAGTGCTCCATTTGGCCGTGTCGATCTGGCCGAGCTCGAAGTCTTCGCAGAAGACGCCCGTGCACGAACCGGCTGCGCCCGCGGCACCGGCTGCGCCCGCGGCGCCGGCCATACCCGCGGCGCCGGCCGAGCCCGCAGCGCCAACCGTGCCCCCGGTGCCCGCGACTCCGGCAGTCCCGCCGCCGCCATTGTTGGCCCCCGCCCCGCCCGCGTTGGGTGGCACGCCGCCCTGCCCCCCGCTGCCGCCACCGCCGAAAGTCGCACCACCGCCCGCCATAGCGCCCGCCTGAGCCAGGGCGCCCCCGCCGCTCGCCCCCGCGGGGCCCCCGCTGCCTGCCCCTCCTGCTCCGGCGGCCGCCACGCCGGTGGCCGGGCCCTCCGGGCTCCCGTTTCCGCAGCCAAGCGGCAGACAAACCAAGAGAGCGACCGGGACCAGAGCGCGGGTAACAACCTTCATGCGGGCTTCTGGGATGGGTTGTGGGGCTGGGCTCCCGCCAAGATCAATGAATCGCGGATCGCGCAGCGCGTCGTGGGCATGCGTCTTGCTCTAGGATCTGGGCCCCATGAACCAACAACAAGCTCGGATCTCGCTCATCGCGACCGCTTTGACGCTCGCGGCGCTGCTCGCTGCCTGCGGCTCTCCCGCCACTCCGGCCCAGTCGCCCAGCAACGACAGTCAGTCTCCGCCCCAGACCACCAGTGACGGCGAGGCGATCGGAGCCGACCGGGTGCCGCCGGGTCAAAAGCTCGAAGAGGGGCCCAAGCTCGACTCCAAAGACGGCGTGAAGCCGGCCGCGACTCCGCCGCACGAGTAGCGTCGCCTCGGAGCGGTTACGTTGTCGAAACGTCGGCCGTTGCAAGCTACGGCCCATGAACGAGCGCGCTGTCGCTATCGTCATCATCACGTGCCTCGCGCTCTCGGCCTGGAGCATCGTCCACATTCGACGACCGACGTCCGGCCTCAAAAGAGCCCCTGCCCCAGCCGCGCTGAAACCACAGCCGCGAGAGCTGCCAACGTGGTCGCTCGATCCGGAGCCTGTTTGCCTAGTCAGGCCACACCGCGCGCGCGCAGACCACGGCGCGTGAGGCTACGGGCTAAGCTCCCGGAAACTGGGAGAAGACGTCGCCATGGGAGAGAGTTATGTCGAGGTCAATCGCGCCAATTGGAACAGCCGTGTCCCGCTGCACGCGCAAGGCTACGGGCTCGAGCGGTTCCGCGCCGAGGGCTCGTGGATCTCTGAGGTCGTGCGCTTCGATCGGCCACGGCTCGGTGACGTTCGGGGGCTAGAGCTCTTGCACCTGCAGTGTCACATCGGCACAGATACGCTGTCTTTGGCGCGGCTCGGCGCACAGGTTACGGGGCTCGACTTCTCCGAGCCGGCGCTCGCGGTGGCACGCGGACTGGCGCACGACTGCGGCGCCGAGATTGCCTACGTCGAGGCAGAGGTCTACGACGCGGTCGCGAAGCTCGGAAAGGCTCGCTTCGACGTCGTCTACACCGGGATTGGCGCGCTGTGCTGGCTGCCCAGCATCGAGCGTTGGGCAACCACCGTGAGCCAGCTGCTCAAGCCAGGCGGCAAGCTCTTCATGCGTGAAGGGCACCCGGTCTTGTGGGCGCTGTGCAATCCCCGGCCAGACGAGCTGCTCGTTCTCGAATACCCCTACTTCGAGACGGCCGAAGGCACCGAATTCGTCGAGACCAAGACCTACGTCGAGCACGAGGGTGAAGTCGCGTCGCCCCGTTCCATCTGCTTCAACCACGGCATCGGCGAAATCTTGACCGCGCTGTTGCGCGCTGGCCTCACGCTGCGTGCCTTCGAAGAGCACCGGTCCGTGCCGTGGGATCCGTTCGGTGCCGCCGGCGCCCGCGACGCGCACGGCGAGTACCAGCTCCGCCAGCAGCCCGAGCGCATCCCCGCGAGCTACACGCTACAAGCCGTCAAGTGATGCTACGTGTCCTCACCGTTTCCCACGCGCCATCATCGCAATCTTGTCACCGATGCTAGTGTCTTCTGACGCGTGGGTGGCGTGGGGCCATGTTAGAGACTCGCATGCACGAAGCAACGTTCCAAAACGCCGCTGGGCTCGAGCTGTTTTTCCGTTCGTGGCGACCGGAAAGCGCGCCGCGCGCGGTCATGCTGATCGTTCCCGGCTTCAACTCGCACAGCGGCTACTACGACTGGGTCGCGCAGCAACTGGTGGCAAGTGGCCTCGCCGTCTACGCGCTCGATTTGCGCGGTCGCGGCCGCTCGGCGGGCGAGCGTTTCTTCGTCGAGTCTTTCGATGACTACGTGGCCGACGTGCATAGCTTCATGAGTCTGGTCAAAGCCCGAGAGCCCGGCTTACCCGTCTACTTGTTGGGCCATAGCGCAGGAGGGGTGGTTTCGTGTCTGTATGCCCTCGCGCATCAGTCGGAGCTCGCAGGTTTGATTTGTGAGAGCTTCGCGTTCCAGGTTCCCGCGCCCGATTTCGCGCTGTCGATCTTGAAGGGTTTGAGTCACGTGGCGCCGCACGCTCACGTCTTGAAGCTCAAAAATAGCGATTTTTCGCGCGATACTGCGGCGGTTCTGGCCATGGACCAAGATCCGTTGATCGCCGGCGAATCACAGCCGACGAAAACAATGGCGGAAATGGTGCGCGCCGACGAGAAGCTCGAGCAGTCGTTCGCGAACATCACGCTGCCGCTGCTCATCTTGCACGGCACGGCAGACAAGGCGACGCGGCCGAGCGGCAGTCAGCTGTTTTTCGACCAAGCAGGAGCTTCCGAGAAAACGCTCAAGCTCTACGAGGGCAGCTTTCACGACCTACTCAACGACACCGATAGGTCGGTAGTCATGGGCGACATCATGAGCTGGCTCAGCGCGCGCATCGCGAAAGCCAGCGCTGCCTGAGCCCGGAGCTGACACATGGATCTTGAGCTGAACGAAAAAGTCGTCGTCGTCACGGGGGCCAGCAAGGGCATCGGCTTGGCAATCGCTCGCGCCTTCGCGCGAGAAGGCGCCAAGGTCGTCGCAGGTGCCCGAAATACCGGAAGCCTGGACGGCCTTCCGGGAATCGTCGCGGTTCCGGTCGACCTCTCGCTGCCCGAGGCGCCGGCTGCGCTCGTGGCGCGCGCCGTGGACCTGCACGGACGCCTCGACGTGCTGGTCAACAACGTGGGCGGCGTGCGCCTGCGACTCGGCGGCTTTTTGGGCACCAACGACGACGAGTTTGCCTGGTCGATGAACATCAACTTCTTCGCTGCGCTGCGCGCGACGCGAGCTGCCGTCACGCAAATGTTGACGAACGGCGGTGGCAACGTGGTGAACGTAGGGTCGGTGAACGCCTTCTTTCAGCCAGATGCGGGAACCATCGACTACGGCGCCGCCAAGGCAGCGCTACTCAACCTGAACAAGTCGCTGGCGCAGGAGCTTGGGCCGAAAGGTATTCGAGTCAACACGGTCTCGCCGGGTCCCGTCGCGACCGACTTGTGGCTCGGCGAAAACGGCGTGAGCCAAACCGTGGCGAAGGCTACCGGTCTTACTCCCGACGCCGCGCGTGACAAAGTCATCGCGAGCATCGGCGGGCTGGCGACCGGCCGCTTCACGACGCCAGAAGAGGTTGCCGACTTGGTCTGCATGCTGGCTTCGGCCCGCGCCGGCAACATCACGGGCTCGAACTTCGTGATCGATGGCGGGCTGCTGAAGACCCTGTAGCGCAGAGTCAGCAAAAATAGCCGCTGAAGCCGGGCTCGTTGCGACAAGCGCGGAATGGGCATGCGATTTGCTCCAGGAGGAACATAGGGCCGCCCGCTGGCCTGTGTTAGGCTGCGCGCCTCGCCATGGGCCGGTACGTTAGGACTTCGATTCGGGGCGCGCTCGTCGGTTTGGTTTGGTCGGGGCTCGCGCAGGCGGCGGGCAAGAATGCAGTGGCCGCCCAGGCGCTCTACGACCAGGCGCGCCAGCTGGTCGCCGCCGGCAAGCTCGATCAAGCATGCCCCAAGTTCAAGGCGAGCTACGAGCTCGATCCCGGCGGCGGCACCTTGCTCAACCTGGCCGACTGCTACGAGCAGCAGGGCAAAACCGCGCAGGCCTACGCCACCTTCAAAGATGCGCTCGACGCCGCCCGGCACGACCGCAGAAATGAGCGCGTCGAGTTTGCAACCCAGCACCTGGCCGACCTCGAAAAGCGGCTTTCGCGGCTGAGCGTCTCCGTGCGCGACGCCGCGCGCGTGCCGGGGCTCCAAGTGACGGTCGACGGCGCCCCGCTCGACGACGCCACTTACGGCGTCGCGCTGCCCGTCGATCCCGGTAGCCACGTGATTCGCGCCGAAGCGCCCGGCAAAGAGCCGTTCGAAAAATCCGTCGATGTTCCGAGCACGAGCGCCGAGCAGCTCGCGATCGACGTGCCGCCGCTCGCCGATCGCGCTGGTGCGCCGGCCACGGCAGCCGCCGGCGCAGACTCGTCGCCGCCCGCAGCCGCTGGCGACGCGCGCGCTTCGGAGCGCAGCGGCACGCCCACGGCGCGTACGCTCGGCTTCGTCGCCGGCGGGCTTGGCATCGTTTCCATCGGTGTCGGCAGCTTTTTCGGCCTCCGCGCCTTCAACCGCTGGGACGCGCGCAAGACGGCTTGCCAGGGCGGCTGCACGCCGGACGCCAAATCCGCGGGCGACGACGCACAGCAGGCGGCGACCATTTCTACGATCGGTTTCGGCGTGGGCGTGGCCGCCCTCGGGGCGGGGCTCGTGCTGATCCTCACCTCACCGTCGAGCAAGGAACCGAGTCCGACGTCTGCTCACCTCGGCAAGGTCGAAGTGAGCTTGCTATCCCGACGCGACGGCGCGGGGCTCTGCTTGGGGAGCAAGTGGTGAGAAAACTCACGCTGATCGGTCTGGGCCTCACCCTGTTCGTGAGCCTTTCGTGCTCGAAGATCGTCGGCATCACCGACACCGACGTGACCAGCGGCATCGGTGGCAGCGCCGAGTCCGGTAGCGGCGGCAGCGACAACCCCGGCGGCAGCGGCAAGACCGGCGTGGCCGGCAGCCAGGGCAACGACGGCGGCAGCAACAACGCTGGAGCGGGCGGCAGCGCAGGCACCGACACGACGTCCCATGCCGGCGCCGGTATGTCGACAGGCGGCACCGCGACAGGCGGCACCGCAACCGGCGGCACCGCGACGGGCGGCACCGCAACCGGCGGCACCGCGACAGGCGGCACCGCAACCGGCGGCACGTCGACTGGCGGCTCGCAGGCGGGCGGCGGCGGCAAGGGTGGTAGCGGTGGTAGCGGCGGCAAAGGTGGCAGCGGCGGCAATGGCGGCAGCGGTGGGGCACCGGTGCTCCACGGGCCCAAGTTGATCGACGTGGGCGCCTTCTCCGTCGACGCCACCGAGGTCACGGTCGCGCAATACAAGGAATTTCTGACGGCCAAGGCCGGCAACACGAGCGGACAAATTCCGGCCTGCAGCTGGAACACGTCGTTCTACGCAGCTGGCGCGATGCCCACCGAGAACAACGCGTGGCCGGTCGCCAACGTCGACTGGTGCGACGCCAACGCCTTCTGCGCTTGGGCCGGCAAGCGACTGTGCGGAGCGATCACCGGCGGCCCGGTCGACTTCGCCAACTTCGAGGAGGCGACCAAGAGCCAATGGTACCGCGCCTGTGGTGGCCCGAACGGTGGCACGCACCCCAACGCTTCGCCTGCGTGCAATAACGACTTCGGCTTCACCGACTTGGCACCGGTCGCGTCGTTCGCGGGTTGCGAGGGTTACCCAGCCGGCGTGTTCGACATGCAAGGCAACGCCGCGGAGTGGGTCGACAGCTGCGACGGCTCGACCGGCAAAGCCGACCATTGCATCTTGGCCGGTGGTAGCGAGCTCGACCAGAACTCCTTCTGCACCGAGACCTTCCAAGACCAGTCGCGCGATGTCACGTCTCACTACTTCGGCTTTCGCTGCTGCTCCAAGTGAGGCCCGGCGTGAACGATTTCGCCTCAGAACGCCTAGAGCTCGTGCCGTTCTCGCCCGGCGACGTGCTCGGCGGCAAATTTCGCATCGAGCGCGTGCTGGGCCAAGGCGGCATGGGTGTGGTCGTGCAAGCCATGCACCTGCAGCTCGATCAACGGGTCGCGCTGAAGTTCCTGCTGCCCGACGCGCTGGTTCATCCAGAAACCGTGGCGCGCTTCGCACGAGAGGCGCGCGCCGCCGCCAAGATCAGGAGCGAGCACGTAGCCCGGGTGATCGACGTGGGCACGCTCGACACGGGTTCTCCGTACATCGTGATGGAGTACCTCGAGGGCGAAGATCTTTCAGCGCACCTGCGCAAGCGCGGAACGCTCGGGCTAGCGGAAGCGACGGGCTTCTTGCTGCAAGCGTGCGAAGCCCTGGCGGAGGCCCACGCGGCCGGCATCGTCCATCGTGACCTCAAGCCGGCCAACTTGTTCCTCGCTCGCTATCCCGACGGTACGCCGTGCGTGAAGATTCTCGACTTCGGGATCTCGAAGATCATCGGCGGGGCGGAGGGGCGCGAGCTCGACATGACCCGCACCACCGCCATCATGGGCTCGCCCTATTACATGTCACCGGAGCAGATGCGTTCGACGCGCAATGTCGACGCGCGCGCCGATATCTGGGCGCTCGGCGTGATTTTGTACGAGCTGGTCGCCGGCCGAGTTCCGTTCGAAGCCGAGACGATGCCGCAGCTTTGCGCGCTGGTGCTGCAAGACGCGCCGCCGCCGCTCGGCAGCTTCGCCCAAACGGGCTCGCCTAGCTTCGAAGCGGTCGTGCTGCGCTGCCTGGAGAAGGATCCCGCCCGGCGCTTTCAGTCGATTGCCGAGCTGGCGCGCGCGCTGGCGCCGTTCGCGCCGTTCGAAGCGCAGCGCTCGCTCGATCGCGTGGCCCGGCTTTCGGGGGCTCCTTCGGCGCCGCGCAGCGGCGGCGGCAGCGATATCGCGTCGCCGATGGTCGCCGCTGCCTCTTCCAACGAGCTGCTGACGCAAACAGACTTCGGGCAAACTGCGCAGCGGCACAAGAGCTCGCGCGGCGTGCTGCTCGGCGGCGTCGCGCTAACTCTGGTTGCCGGGGGCGTGGCCGCCTGGCTGCTGCGCCCCGCGGCGCCGAGCGAGAGCGCCGCGCCAGCGACGAGCGGAGCCGGGTCTCCGAGCGTCGGCGAAAGCGCGAGCCGGGCGGCGCCGCCCTCGGCGTTGCAGCCTTCGGCGGACCCGTCGGCCTTGCCCGTCGTTTCGGCGCCGACCCCAGCAACCGCGTCGCCCGCAGCGCCACCCGCTCCGTCGGCCACACCAGCCATGCCGAAGCCGACCACCCGACCTGCGCCGGCGTCGCACCAC